>Ga0310696_10000125_pt1 | contig 132810 bp, 109 predicted proteins | sample AusTroGonzalo_MG_4_FD_203885 | JGI IMG/M metagenome (GOLD analysis project Ga0310696, IMG submission 203885) | Bovine rumen microbial communities from tropical cattle in Woodstock, Queensland, Australia - Gonzalo_02 (v2) (version 2) | ecosystem: Host-associated > Mammals > Digestive system >...
CGTGGAATGCCATAGCTTCGGCTAACGTGGTTTTACCCACACGGTTACCGCCTATCAAGGCAATGTTTCTGATTTCTTTTGTTTGATAAACTTTCATCGGTGATTTTAATTATTTGATTGATAAATGCTTGTTATTATTTTTTAAGGGCGGCAAATATACACTTTTTTTCCATACAAATTATATAATATGCATGAAACTTGACGATTGTTGATACTTTAGGGAAGAAAAGCCTTGGTTTTGTCAGCTGATAACGCTCCAGTTGGTTTCACGTTGCATGAGTTTGGCCACGGTGTTTGCGAGGCGCACGTGCTCGGGTTTGCGAAGCTCCGGGTCGTTGTCTAGTACTTGCATAGCCAAATTTCGGGTGTAAGCTACTAATTTCTCGTCTTTTACAATGTCGGCGATTTTGAAGTCGAGCATGCCGCTCTGCTGCGTGCCCTGGATGTCGCCCGGGCCGCGCAGCTGCAAGTCGTAGTTGGCAATCTCGAAGCCGTCGTTGGTTTCCACCATCGCATTGAGCCGCTTCTTGCCGTCGGCGCTGAGCTCGTATTTGGACATGAGGATGCAGTACGACTGGTTTCCGCCCCTGCCCACGCGCCCGCGCAGCTGGTGCAACTGCGAGAGCCCGAAACGCTCGGCGTTCTCGATTACCATCACCGTGGCGTTGGGCACGTCAATGCCCACCTCGATGACCGTGGTGGAGAGCAGAATCTGCGACTGCTTCTTGATGAAACGCTGCATCTCGAAGTCCTTGTCTTCGGCCTTCATCTTGCCATGCACCACGCCGATTCCGTATTTGGGCGGCGGGAAGGCGCGCTCAATGGCTTCGTAGCCCGCCATCAGATCCAGCAAGTCCATTTTCTCCGATTCTTGAATTAGTGGATACACCATGAACACCTGCCGGCCTTCTTCGATTTGGCGTTTCATGAAGCCAAATAGTTTGAGACGGTCTTTTTCGTATAAATGTTTGGTTATAATGGGTTTGCGTCCAGCTGGAAGCTCGTCGATCACAGAGATGTCAAGGTCGCCGTAGAGCGTCATGGCGAGGGTGCGCGGGATGGGCGTGGCCGTCATCACGAGCACGTGCGGGGGGATGGTGTTCTTGCGCCACAACTTGGCGCGCTGTTCCACGCCGAAGCGGTGCTGCTCGTCAATCACAACCAGCCCCAGGTTTTTGAATTGCACATTGTCTTCAATCAGCGCGTGCGTGCCGATGAGGATATCCACATCGCCGCTTTGCAAGCCTTCCAGAATCTGCCGGCGCTTGGCCGTTTTGGTGGAACCTGACAGGAACTCCACACGCAAGCCCAGCGGCGCTACCTGCTTGCAGATCTTCTCATAGTGTTGTGTGGCCAATATTTCCGTGGGGGCCATCAGGCACGACTGATACTGGTTGTCCTTGGCTATCAGCATGATGAAGAGCGCGATGATGGTCTTGCCACTGCCCACATCGCCTTGCAAGAGGCGGTTCATCTGATGTCCGCTGCCCAGGTCGGCGCGTATCTCCTTGATGACCCGTTTCTGGGCATTGGTCAGTTCAAAGGGAAGATAGTTTTTATAAAAAGTGTTGAAATAATCGCCTACCTGACTGAACACATGCCCTTTGATGCGCTTGGTGTTGATTTGCTTCAGCAATAGCATTTTGAGCTGGGTGAAAAACAGCTCGTCGAACTTGAGTCGGAGCGCGGCGCGGGAGAGGTCTTGGTTGCTGGCTGGGTAGTGAATCTGGCACAGCGCATCTCTCAACGGCATCAGTTTGAGATTGCTGAGCATGTCATCGGGCAGCGTTTCAGGGATGACATCGTGCACGATAGGCAGCAGGTTGGCCACGAGTTTGGAGATGGCCTTGGAGTCCAGCGTTTTCTTCTTGGCGAAGTCGGAGGTGTTGTACAGCGGCTGGAAACGCATGGGCACGGGCGAGTCGTTTTGCGCATTCGGGTCAATCATCTCGGGGTGCGTCATGTTCCAGCGTCCGTTGAAAACGGTGGGTTTACCGAAGATGATGAACTCCTGCTTGCTCTGGATGGTGTCCTGCACCCACTTGATGCCGTTGAACCACACAAGGTCGATGCTGCCGGTCTCGTCGGAAAACTGCGCTGTGAGCCGTTTGGCGCGCTGCTGGCCCACAACTTGCGCATTGGTGATACGCCCGCGCAACTGGATGTAGCTGCCGTCCTCTATGATGTCGGAAACATGGTAAACATGCGACTTGTCAATGTGCCGATACGGATAATAGTGTAGTAAGTCGTTGAAAGTGCTGATATCAAACTCCTTGCGCAGCACCTCCGCGCGCTTCGGTCCCACTCCTTTCAGGAACTCTATCGGGGTTTGCAAAATGTCATGGTCGGTTGTTGTCATGGTCGGGGCGTGCTTTTATTGTTTAGGGTGCAAAGATACAAAAAATCGTGGAAAAGGTGCATGAGGTGAAAGGGGTACATGAGGAGAAGGGTGCATTGGGTACAAGAGGTGAAAGAGGTGAAGGTGGTTAATGGAACGAATGGGGTGAACGGGTAAAGTTTTGGCGGTTGTGCCGAAGGCACAGCATCCTAGTAACCCCGTACAAGCGCGAAAGCGCGCAGTGTGGGGAGATGCAAGCGAGTGTGTGGTATGCGTGCAGAATGCACGCCACTATAATGTATGTAGTTGCGTACCTTCGGCACGTAGTCTTCTTCTGTGATACCTGTACGCCCCAAACTGCGCTGTCGCTTGTTAGGGGTTAATAGGGTACCGTGCTTTCAGCACGGCACCTACGATAACGGATGATAACAGACGACATTAGCGTTCACTTTCAAATTTTTTCTATTTTTGCCTGCAAAACCTATCAATACATCAATATGAAAAGAACACTCATTTTTATAACACTTCTTGTCCTGCTGTTGTGTGGTGGGGTGGCGAGAGGGCAAGAGGATACCAACGCCTGCGCGAGACCAAAGGCTTGTTATCATACAATGAGTGTGTATGTTAGCATGGGGCCTGGAGATATTTTGTTGAGTCTGGTGCAGTTTGGTTATGATGGCAAATTGAGATTTGGCCACTATGATGTGGGATTTCTATACAATTTTCACTTTAACAGTCATTGGAGTTTGGGAGTTGGGACAGAATTTCACAGTAGTAATGGTCTTTGGACCATAGGAGGATTTCCTAGCCTATTTTTTTATAATAATTTTAACCTTTATCACAAAGATTTATATACTTTACCCGTGTACGCCAATTTCCGATATGCTATCGGCAATCGGGCTGTCAAGCCAATTCTGGAGTTGAAAGCAGGATATGCGTTTTCGATTCGATCTGTTTTTGCGTATTCAGTAGCTCACAATTCTACAAACCCAGGTTGTCCAGAGATAGAATGGCAAGGCACTATGAAAGCTGGTGGCTTTTATGCAGGAATGGCGGTAGGTGTCTCTATCCGACGCTGTCACCGTGTCGTTTTTGGCTTTTCTCACATACCTGTTGAGGTCGATCTCGTGAACTATAGCGAAGGCAAAACCATGTTTGAAAAAGATTTGATGTGGAATATCTACATGCGATATGGTTTTACATTCTTCAACAGCCAATACAAACGCACCCGCTAACAGAATTCCATGTGAATTTTTACTACTTTTGCCAACTGACTGTTTGAAAATAAAAATCAATACTTGCATTCTTCGTGAGAAGATAATAGTATAACCTGTAAATAAAAATGTATCAATCCTTTAACATTACCAATTATGAAAAACAAAACTATCAGCACATCAGCTGTTTCAGATTCAATTGCGTGCAAATTGAGCGAAGATGATTACAAGTTGCTTTTAGATCATTTGTCAGCCGACATCAAAAGCACGAGAATTTCTATAGCCAGAAGGATAAACGGCTCTGTAATGCAGTTGTACTGGAACATAGGCAAGCAGCTTTCTGAACGTAAATTAGATGAGGGTTATGGCAGTGCCATTATCAATCGGCTTTCTGTAGATTTGAAGTCGGAATTTCCCAATATGGGCTTTTCTCCGCGAAATCTATGGGATATGAAGCGTTTTTACGAACGTTTTTCATTGGCAGATGAAAAACTGCGACAACTTGTCGCAGTTTTACCATGGGGGCATAATCTATTATTGATGAATAAGTTATCGTCAAAAGAAGAAATTACCTTGCAAACCGCCAACGCACCTATTGGTGTGGCAAAATATCAACTTGATTTCCCAGAACAACAAATAAAGGAACTCATTAGGAATGAGATAATAAACGAGTAGATTGTATAAAGCGTGTATTATGTGCACAGCACATACAAATCGTCCCGCTGGTTGATGCAGAGCACAGGGAACTGCTGAGGATTGCCGATGATCTTCTTCTCCCGTTTGCCCGTGAACAGCGTGGCGGGCGTGAGGTACTTGGTCATCATGATGACGGTAAGTGTGGCGTTCAGCTCCGGCGCAAACTCCACGGAGAAAAGGTCAATGTCGTTGGTGGGCTCCACTTCGTGCAACGCATACTGGACCTCCAGATTCTTGTACAATTTCTCCACAAAGGCGATGTTGTCGCTCACCTGCTTTTGCAAGCCGGAATCTTTGTATTGGGGTGCAAGGATGTGGATGGTGGCTTGGTAAAATCGGCTGAAATAACCCGCCCACAAGGCTTTCTCCTTGGCTTGCCGCTCAATGTCCATCGGCAGCAGCACATGCTGGAACACATCCTTTTCCGGCAACTTTTTCCCCACCGTCATCACGGGCAGGCGCGAGGGCTTGATGAACCGCATGGCCTTCCGCTTGTCGAAAAAGCCACTCTTTTCTTCGCCATCCACCCCGATGACAAGCATGATAGTGTTAGTCTCCTCGGCGTAATGGTACAAGCGTTCGGGGAAGAAATAGTCGGTGAGCAGGATGGTCTCGATGTCGTGGGCGAGAAGTTGCTGCACATTCTGGAGCACACGCTCGGCGTTGAATTTGCCCTTACGTTCCTCCAGCGTAAAATCGAACTTGGTGACCACCGTAAGGGAAGCGCGGAACACAGCGGCCAGCATCCCGCCGTAACACACCGCCGAAGTGCCGTACTCGGAATCGTCGGCAATGGCGATGATGTTCAGCTTCTTCTGTTGGTCGATGGGCTCGTTGATTTCCATAATCGTTTAGTGCAATCCTTTTACATTGGGTTTTCCGGCCACATATTCTTTCAAATAGAAGGGCTCGAAATAGGCAGTGTCAGCGAAATCCTTCGCCGCCCATTTTTTCAGCGCCGCAGGCAGCATGTATTGTGCCGACAAGGTAAAATCGGCAAAACGGGCATTCGGGAATTGGGACAACAATTCTTTGCATTTCGGCATTCCGTTGCCGCAAAAAACCACTTCTTTATCCTTCAACAAGTCAGAAAATGCGTTTTCATCCACAATGACAGCGGCCACCTCGTCCAGCAGGTTCATGTCGCTGTCGTATCTTGCCGAAAACACCTCCATTCTGCGCGCGTCAATCATGGGTACGATGTCGCAGTTGCATGCTCCGGCGTGCTGTTTCGCGCCCTGCGCAATGCTCTCCAGCGTGCTCACCGTGATGACTGGGATGCCGAGCGAGTAGGCCATGCCCTTGGCGGTGGAAACACCAATCCGTAGGCCCGTGTAGGAGCCCGGCCCGATGCTGACCACAATACCTTGCAAGTCGGCGCTGGTTTTCCCGTTCTCGCGCAATACTTGGTCGATGAACGGAAGGAGGTTCTTGGAGTGGGAGTTGCCGTCCGCGCTCTCGCACACGCCCAGTACCTCAGCACCCTGTGTCAAGGCCACCGAGCACACATCCGTCGCAGTCTCTATATGCAATAAAATCGGATCCATCATATTATCAATTATTCTCTAAACTCTAAACTCTCAACTCTAAACTATTTTATCCCTTCATAAATCATCTCATGCGCCTTCAACCGTATCCCGCTTTGTGACAATTTGTTAGGATAGCAAGTAGGATAAACGCGGTTGGAAAGGAACACATAGATGAGTCGACTGTCGGGGTCGCACCACACTACCGTGCCGGTGAAGCCTTGGTGCCCAAAGGTTTTCTTGCTAGCCTTGGCGGGCACTATGCTGCTGGTGCCGGGATGTTTGGGCGTGTGGAAGCCAAGTCCGCGCACCTCGCATCCGTGTTGTGGGTGGGCGGAGGTGAACAGGCTGACTGTTTCTTCTGAGAAATAGCGCTTGCCGTTATACACGCCGCCGTCCAACAACATCTGGTAGATGGCAGCCAGTTCGCCGGCGGTGGTGAACAATCCCGCATCGCCTGCGTTGCCGTAAAACAGCGCCGCCGTCTGGTCGTGCACATAGCCCTGTACCACCTGCTTGCGGAAGGTCTCATCCTTCTCCGTGGGGGCTATCTCCGACTTGACGAAGCCGTGCTCCAGCGGATTGAAACAGGTGTGTTTCAACCCCATAGGACTGTAAAAATGCTCCATCAGGAAACTGTCCATGGACTGGCCGGTAATGGTTTCTACCATGTCTTTTAGCAATACCATGTTGAGGTCGCTGTACAGATATTGATGACTGCCTAATTTGCAATGGGCGATGGTGTGGCGCATGGTGTCGGGGTAGTCGTTGCGCAGAAAGAGGTTGTCGGCTATCTTGATTTCAAAATTCGGTGACTTGTTGCAGCGCAGATAGTTCGTGTCGTTCTGGATTTTGGTGTAGAAGGGGATAAACGCGGGCATGCCCGAAGTGTGCGTAAGCAGCTCGGCGAGGGTGATGTGCGCCTTGTTGGTGCCGTGCAAGTAGGGCAGGTACTCGCCGATGTGGTTGTGCAGTTTTATTTTGCCCTCGTCGTACAACTTCATCACTGCCAAAGTGGTGGCGGCGGTTTTGGTGATAGAGGCAACATCATACATTGTGTTTGCCGTCACCTCATCCTGCTGGTCGTAGGTGTAGTGACCGAAGGCTTTCCGGTAGATGAGTTGACCGTCCTGCATAGCCAATACCACGCATCCGGGATAGACTTTGTCGCGAATGCCTTGCTGGAGCAGATTGTCTATTTGCTTGGTGCAGGCTTCCGGTAGCAGTGAGAAGTTGGTGTCGGATTGGGTGTGGGTGAGGCCTGTGCCACTTGGGTACTCGTTGATGGAAACGGGAAGCGTGCCCTCGCAGGCAATCTCTCCGAAGCAAGCTTCCAGCGCGGATTTTAATGTGCTGGGCGTGAACTGATAGGCAACCATCAGCGCTTTGTAATCTTGGGTGGAACCGAAATAGTTGAGCGCGTACGGATTGCCCAAATGTACCAATACCGTTTTCTTATCCTTGGCAATTTGGTTCAGGAGGGCGATGACATTCTCATCGGTACCATATTTTTTGCCGGCCATCTGATTGGAACCGCCATAGGCGATGATGACGGTCGGGTAGGGGGCAAGTTTTTCTGTAATCTGCTTGCAAACAGTGGCTTTGGTTTTATCGGAAATACTTTTGTCTTGCCAAACGTATGCTAACCCATAGTGTTTTACAATCTCCTTGTATTCTTTTTGGTATTCGCTGCGACCGATGCAGAGAAAAGCCATGCTGTCGGAGCAAGAAGTCTGTTCTAGGGGCAGGATTTGCTCGTTTTTCAGCAAAGTCAGGGCTTTTTGTTCCAGCTTGTCATTGATATCGATAGCATTGGAAGTAGCGATGGCTTGCGGGATGGCGGTGAGGTCAACGGGTTTGCTGTCTAATACACCCTTGTAATCTTTAAAATTCAAAACCCTGAGGCATCGTTCGTTGATGAGCTCAATGGGGATAAGCCCGCTATCGACGGCGGTTTTGATGGCTTGGATGGCCAAGCCGGGCTTGTCGGGCAGCAGCAAAATGTCCACGCCGGCCAGCAGAGCTTTGATTTCCACATCACCTTCGAAGCGGTTGTGCTTGCGGACACCTTGCATCTCCAAGCCGTCGGTGATAATCATGCCCGTGTAGCCGTATTCGTTTTTCAGAAGTTCGGTTACGATGGGGTAGGAGTGCGAGGAGACCGAATTGCGGCTGCTGTCGAGGGCAGGAATGTTGAGGTGAGCCACCATGATCAGGTCCACACCTTCGTTGATGAACTGACGGTAGGGATAGAGTTCCAGTTCGTCCAGCTCGCTGCGACTCTTCTTGATAACAGGAAGTCCCAGGTGCGAGTCGGTTTCGGTATCTCCATGTCCTGGGAAGTGTTTGATACAGCCGATGATACCTCCGTCCATCATGCCTTGTAGGTAGAGGTTGGCCTTGCGGATGACCTTGTCGCGATCCTCACCGAAGGAGCGGCTGTTGATGACGGGATTCTTGGCGTTGTTGTTGATGTCGATACAGGGGGCGAAGTTGAGGTTGATGCCAAGGGCTTTGCACTGGGCGGCCACCTCGAGGCCCATCTGGTAGATAAGCGGATCATTTTCTGCCGACAAGGCACCCAGTGTTATCTGGCGTGGGAATGCGGAGCAGCTGTCGATGCGCATGTTCGGGCCCCACTCGCCGTCGATGGAGACGAAAAGGGGCACTTTGCTGAGCGCTTGCATCTGGTTGGTGAGGGTGGCCTCGCGCACGGGCCCACCCTTGAAGAAGCACACGCCACCGGGCTGGTAGCGCGCAATGTCGTCCAGCATGGCCTTGGTCTCCGCCGCCGTGCCCGTGGAGCTCACGCGCACAATCATCAGCTGCGCAATCTTTTCCTCCAACGTCATCTTGGAGAGCATCTCCTCGGCCCGCGACTGCGCCAAAACCGATGCCGCTGACAATAAAAATGCCAGCGCAATCAGGAACACTTTACTTACACCCTGCTTCATGACAGGATATGTTAAAAAACCATGGGCTCGTACAACCCTTGCTCGTTGATTTTGATGAAATCGGCCATGGAATACTGGCTGAACTCCGGCGCAATCTTGCCCGGACTGTCCATTTTGATCTCTTTCGTATCCCAGTTGATGGCCATCACCACATCGGTAGGATATTGAGTGTGGTGTGCAAGATATTCTTTTACAGCGTCATACAATTCTTCGCTGAGTTCATGAAAACGATTGGTATCTTCCATAGGTGGTTATAGGTTTTTAGGTTTGCAAAAGTAGTGAAAAAAGGATATGGTTTTATTCCGGCATCCGCTTCACGAAAAACTGGAATTTCTGTTCGATTTTTTTGTTCTGTGTTTTGAGAATAATGTAGTAGATGACGACGAATGCGATGCTGACGATAACGCCGGCGAGTTCGTTTTTGGTGATGGCGTAGGTGCCGAACAAGGTCACCATCAACACGATGAAGGGCAGAAGATAAGCTAACACAACAGCTTTGTTGCCTGCCGAACCTTTCAAGACCAACTGCACCTTTTCGCCTGGCTCAAATTGCTCACCGTAAAGACTTTGCGCGGTGACGGTCTCCCGTCGGTGGTCAGTGGGAATGCAGATGCTCTTGGCGTGGCACTCGCTGCATGCCGAGCTGACGATGATTTCCACCTCGATGTTGTCCCCGTTTACGGCCCGGACGATGCCCTCTTTGCAAATGGTGTTATCCATGATGGTTATTCAAATAATGTTCTGAACATCTCCTCCACCTTGGTGATGGGGATGATGCGGATGTGGTAATCGTTGAGATTGAGGCCCTTGAGGTTGTATTTGGAGACAAACATGCGGGTAAATCCGAGTTTGTCGGCCTCGGCGATGCGCTGGGCGATGCGGGTCACGGGGCGCACCTCGCCGCTGAGGCCCATCTCGCCCGCGAAGCAGGTCTTGGCGTCAATGGCGATGTCGGTGGCAGAAGAGAGGATGGCAGCCACGATGGAAAGATTGATGGCGGGGTCCTCCACGCGCACGCCGCCCGCAATGTTGAGAAACACGTCTTTGGCCCCGAGTTTGAAATGGCAACGCTTTTCCAGTACGGCCAACAACATGTTCATGCGCCGGATGTCGTAGCCCGTGGCAGAACGTTGGGGTACGCCATAAACGGCGGAACTCACCAGCGCCTGTGTCTCGATCATCATCGGGCGGTTGCCCTCCAAGATGCAGGCCACGGCATTGCCGCTGTAATCTTCCTCATGTTGTGAGAGCAAAATCTCCGATGGATTGTGGATTTCATTGAGCCCGCTTTGCGTCATCTCGAAAATGCCTAGCTCGGCAGTGGAACCGAAGCGGTTCTTGATGCAGCGCACGATGCGGTAGCCGTAATGCTGGTCTCCTTCAAATTGCAACACAGTATCTACAATATGCTCCAAAATCTTGGGTCCGGCCAGGCTGCCCTCCTTGGTAATGTGGCCGATGAGGAACACGGGAATGCCGGTAGTCTTGGCCAGATGCTGGAACTCGGCTGCGCACTCCTTGAGTTGGGAGATGGAGCCGGCGGCGGAGTCCAGCAAGTTGCTCTGCATAGTCTGGATGGAGTCGGCGATGATGATGTCGGGCTGCAGCTCTTCCACATGCTTGAAGATGTCCTGCGTGCAGGTCTCGGTGAGCACGTAGCAGTTGGGAGCCAGGGTCTCGGAGATACGGCTGGCGCGCATCTTGAGCTGCGCCTCGCTCTCCTCGCCGGAGACATAGAGTATTTTGCGGTCGTGGATATTCAGTGCCATCTGCAGCAGCAAAGTGGATTTGCCGATGCCAGGCTCGCCGCCGAGCAGCACGATGGAACCGGCCACAATGCCGCCGCCGAGCACACGGTCGAACTCCTCGAAGGTGGTCGATATGCGCGGAAGCTGCAGCAGCGAAACCTCGTCGATGGGCTTCGGCGCGTTCTTAGTGGTCACGGCACGAGAGCGGCCCTTCGCTGGCGTCTCTTCCCGCTGCACCACCTCCTCCACGAAGGTGTTCCACTCGCCACACGAGGGACAACGGCCTATCCATTGCGCCGACTGCGCACCACAGTTCTTGCAGAAATATAGGGTTTTGCTTTTTGCCATAAGGTCGTTTTTAAGGATTGCAAAAATAGTGAAAATACACCAATCTTCAAAATCCAAAAAGCAAAGATTATTGTATTTTTGCCGCCGTGATGAAACCTCAAAGACTGTTTTACATACTCCTTTTGCTGTGGGTGGCGATGGACTTCCTGCAGGCGGTCGTCACGCCCGTGCATGCCGACGAGGCGTACTATGCGCTCTATGGCGCACATCTGGCGTGGGGCTATTACGATCATCCGCCCATGGTGGCCCTCATGACCGCTTTTAGCAGCCTGCTTTTCAGCAAAGGTCTATCCATCAGGTTCCTCACAGTGCTGCTGCATGGAGCTACCGTGTGGCTGGTTTGGAAAACCCTTCCCGCCAGGCCGAAAACCACCCGTGAGGTGTGGACGTTCTTTGCAATCGCCGCTTCGCTGGTAATGTTTGTGGCCTACGGCATCATGACCACCCCGGACGCTCCTCTGCTGTTTTTCGTGGCACTGTTCTTTTACCTCTACCGACAATATCTTCAGAAACCTGGTTGGGGAATTGCGCTGTGCCTCGGACTTACCATGGCCGGAATGCTATACAGCAAATACATGGCGGTGCTCGTGGTGCTTTTTGTCGTGTTGTCTAATGTTAAAATACTGAAAGACTTTAAGATATGGGTTGCATTTCTTCTTGCTGCTCTTCTTTTTGTCCCACATGTTGTCTGGCAATTCCAACATGGCTTTCCCAGTTTCCAATACCATCTGATAGCGCGAAACACAGGATTCAATATCCTGCATCCCTTGGAATATCTACCGAATCAGCTGCTGGTGTTCAACCCGGTCTGTTTTTGCTTGGCATTGTTCCTTTGTTGGCGGTATCGTGGAACGGGAGATGCTTTCATGCGTGCTTGCATCTATTCCATCATCGGCTTCATTCTGTTTTTCTGGCTGATGACGTTGAAAGGTCACGCGGAACCGCATTGGACGGTGGCTGCCTCAGTGCCGATGTTGCTGCTAATATATCACAACCTTCGTCAGCCAGCTTGGGAAAAATGGCTGCGGTACGGGATTGTGCCCATAGCTTGCATGTTGTTGATTGTTAGGATTGTACTTCCAGTATTGGCTGTTGATAAAATTGGTGTTTTGGGTAGCCAAAAGAAAATGGAAACGATTCACGAGTATTGCAATGGCAAGCAGGCGGTCTTTGTGGGCTCGTTTCAGAATCCGTCGCTTTACAGCTACTACACAGGTGAGCAGCCAGTGCAGTTGAGTTCACTCTATGGCCGGCGTACGCAGTTCGACTTGTGGCAGTTTGACCGCCAATGGCAGGGCAAGCCCGTCTGTCTGATTGGCAATGTCAATGCCAAAAGCCCGATTCGGGATGCTGTGGACCTCTTTCTGCCAGGCGCGGAGTTCTCTTTCCGTGAGGTGAAATCCTTCCAAGGAGCTAACCGGATTGTAATTACCGTTGACCATTACCATGTGGCGGGCGACACTCTCTTTTTGGATTTGACTTTGTACAATCCATACGATGTACCCTACGATTTTAACCATCTTGAATTTGAAACTTCGTTGCATGTGGCTTACAAGCTGCAAGAATATTTTGCGATTACCTGTCCCGTGCCGCCAGGGCTTGTGATTCCTGCCGGAGGCAGCGTCAAATGTTCCACGTATTGCAATTTTATCCCCAATACGCCGTTTGTGGTGTGTCTGGACAACGGCGCCTGTCGTTCGGTGAACAGCAAACCTTTGGTGATCAAAGACCATGATAGATAGAGCGTTGATGTTGAAATTCCTGAAGTTTTGCATTGTCGGATTTTCCGGCATGGTGGTCGATTTTGGGTTCACATGGCTGTGCAAGGAAAAGCTCAAATGGAATAAATACGTCTCCAACTCCATCGGTTTTGTGCTGGCCGCCACCAACAATTACATCTGGAACCGTTGTTGGACCTTTCAAAGTGATAACACCAATATTCCGATAGAATACGGAAAATTTCTCATGATTTCCATTATTGGTCTTGGACTTAATAATCTGGTTATCTATTTGTTGCATGAGAAACTGAATTTGAATTTCTATTTGGCCAAGCTCATCGCGATAGGAGTGGTCACCATTTGGAACTTCGTGATGAACTACCGTTTTACTTTTTAGGAAAAGGTTTGCCGCTTTTTTGTATCTTTGCCAACTTTTTAAAGATACACAATGCGCAAAACAGGCCTTTTTTTCGGTTCGTTCAATCCCATTCACATCGGGCACCTCATCATAGCGGAGTATATGCTGGAGCACTCCGACTTGCAGGAACTCTGGTTTGTGGTCTCGCCGCGCAACCCGTTGAAAAACAAGGCTTCGTTGCTGGACGACCGCCAACGGCTCCACATGGTGAATTTGGCCATTGAAGATGACGACCGTTTCAGAGCCTCTGATATTGAGTTCGGCCTGTCGCAGCCATCGTACACCTGCCACACACTGGCACATCTGTCTGAAAAATACCCAGAGCGTGAGTTTTGCCTCATTATGGGCGAGGACAATCTGGCCACCTTCGACAAATGGCTGAACTACGAATGGATTTTGGAAAATTATCATCTATATGTCTATCCCAGACCTGGTTATGATGCTGCTGAAAGAAAGCATCATCCTCATGTCACTTTTGTTGATGCTCCTCAAATGCAACTTTCCTCTACTATGATCCGCGACAACATCCGGCAGAAAAAATCCGTCCGCTATATGCTTCCCCCGAAAGTGTGGCAGTATCTGGACGAGACGGGATTTTATGAGAGTTTAGAGTTGAGAGTTTAGAGTTGAGGGACCGGAGACTGGAGACTAAAGACCAAAGACCAACACCCAATACCCAAAAACCTTACGAACCTTAAACTTTACAAACCTTATAAACCCCATTCACCTCATTTACCCACTTTACCCCCATTTACCTTATCATGTCATTCAAACGATATAACATAGAAAATCTGGAAATCATCTCCGCGGGTGCGGAGGGCAAGGCCGTGGCCAAGTTGGACGGTCTGACCATTTTTGTCCCCTTTGCCGTGCCAGGCGATGTGGTGGATGTGGAAGTCTATAAGCGCAAGCATGGGTATGCGGAGGCCAATCTGTTGGCGGTGCGTAAGCCCTCCCCCGACCGCGTGGTGCCCCCGTGCGGCCACTTCGGCGTATGCGGCGGCTGCAAATGGCAGATGCTTGACTATAGCAAACAGCTGGCATACAAGCAGAAGCAGGTGGAGGACAATTTCAAGCACCTCGGAAAGTTCGAGTTTCCGGAGCTGATGCCCATCATCGGGGCGGAGAAACAATACTATTACCGCAACAAGCTGGAATATACCTTCTCCACGATGCGGTGGCTTTCCTACGATGATTTGAGACGCTACGAAGACGGCGAGTTTTACGAGCAGCGTTGTCTGGGCTTCCATGTGCCCGGCATGTTCGACAAGGTGCTTGACATTGAGCATTGCTGGCTGCAGGCTGCCCCGAGCAACGACATCCGCCTTTTCTGTCGCGAGTATGCGCTGACCCACAACCTGGCGTTTTACAACCCGCGTGAGCAGAAAGGTTTGCTGCGCAATATTATCATCCGCACTGCCTCCACGGGCGATTTGATGCTGGTGATGGTAATCACGGATTTCAACGAAAAGACACGGGACATGATGCAGGCCATCGCCGACCGCTTCCCGGAAATCACCTCGCTGGTCTATGTGGTGAACACCAAGATGAACGATGCGATCTTTGATTTGCCGTTCCATCTGTTTAAAGGACAAGATTTTATCATGGAGGAGATGGAAGGACTGCAATTCAAGGTGGGACCGAAATCGTTCTACCAGACCAACAGCACGCAGGCGTACAACCTGTACAAGGTGGCGCGTGACTTCGCGGACATCCATCCTGACGATGTGGTGTATGACCTTTTCACGGGCACGGGCACCATTGCCAATTTCGTGGCCCGCAGGGCTAAGCGAGTGGTGGGCATTGAGTATGTGGATACTGCTGTGGAAGATGCCAAGATCAATTCGGCACAGAACCATATCGAAAATACGGAATTTGTGGCAGGCGACATGGCCAAGATTTTCACGGACAGTTTCATCAAGGAACACGGCAAGCCGGATGTGATCATCTCCGACCCGCCGCGCGCGGGCATGCACCCCAACGTGATTGAGCAGTTGCTGAAACTGGAAGTTCCGCGTATCGTGTATGTGAGCTGCAACCCGGCCACGCAGGCCCGCGACCTCACCCTGCTCAACGAAAAGTACAAGGTTGTTGCCGTGCAGCCCGTCGATATGTTCCCGCACACCCACCACGTGGAAAATGTGGTGAGACTGGATTTGCGGTAACTTTTTTATCTTTGCACGCCTATTTTGATTAAAAATATTTATAAAGTTACACCTATATGACACGACACAAAATCTCTACCAAATTCCTCAGTATTGAGAAGGTTGAAAAAATTATCGACCGCAAACAGAAAATAGAACTGTCACAGGAGGCCATCGACGCCGTGCAGAAATGCCGCGCCTACCTGGACAAGAAAACCGACACCGAGAAGGAGCCCATCTACGGCGTGACCACCGGCTTCGGCTCCCTCTGCAACCGCAGCATCTCCAAGGAGGACCTCTCCACCCTGCAGCGCAACCTCGTTATCTCGCACGCGTGTGGCGTTGGCGCAGAGGTGCCCCAGGAAATCGTGCAACTGATGCTGCTCATGAAAATCCAGTCGCTGTCGTACGGTCACTCCGGCGTGCAGCTGGCTACCATCCAACGCTTGGTGGATTTCTACAACAAGGGTGTCTATCCTGTTGTCTATCAGCAAGGTTCGCTCGGCGCCTCCGGCGACTTGGCCCCGCTGGCCCACCTCAGTCTGCCCATCATCGGTATGGGCGAGGTCTATTACAGAGGCAAGAAATATCCCGCTTCTGTCATCAATGAGAAATTTGGCTGGGAGCCTATCACCCTGCAATCCAAAGAGGGGCTGGCGCTGCTCAACGGCACGCAGTTTATGAGCTCGTACGCTGTGTGGTTGCTGATGAAAGCCAAGAAGCTTTCTTGGATGGCCGACATCATCGCCGCCGTTTCCTTGGATGCTTTCGATGGTCGCATTGAGCCGTTCAACTTGAACGTGCACATGGTGCGCCCGCACGCTGGCCAGATCATCACCGCCTCCCACATGCTTCAGCTGCTGGAAGGCTCCGAACTGATCAAACGCCATAAAGAACATGTGCAGGATCCGTACTCCTTCCGCTGCATCCCGCAGGTGCATGGTGCCTCCAAAGACTCTATCCAACATGTGCAGGATGTGGTGGAGACTGAGATCAACTCCGTTACTGATAACCCGACTGTATTCCCGGATGAGGACATCGTGGTCTCTGCCGGCAACTTCCACGGCCAGCCGCTGGCCCTGGTGCTCGACTTCCTCTCCATCGCCATGGCTGAGCTGGGCAATATTTCCGAGCGTCGTATCTATCAACTTATTGCCGGCAAGCGCGAGCTGCCCTCCTTCCTGGTCAAGAACCCGGGCCTCAACTCCGGCTTTATGATTCCGCAATATGCCGCAGCCTCCATCGTGAACCAGAACAAGGCATTCACGATGCCGTGCTCCACTGACTCCATCGAGTCGTCACAAGGTCAGGAGGACCACGTGAGCATGGGCGCCAATGCCGCTACCAAGTGCTACTTAGTGGTCAATAATGTGGAGAAGATTCTCGGTATCGAGCTCTTCAATGCTGCACAGGCGCTTGAGTTCCGTCGCCCGCTGAAATCCTCTCCGTTCATCGAGGACTTTGTGGCCGCATACCGTGAGTTTGTCCCGTTCGTGGAGAACGACACATACATGCACGAGCTTATCCAGAAGTCCATCGACTTCGTGAACGGTGTGCACATTCTCATGGATTAAGATTAATTAACATCGGATGAGGAAGTTGCTATTGGTTGGCTTGTTGACTGCATTGCTGTGCAGTTGTCATCATCGGGAAAAATATTCCGAGGTGCCTTACATTGAATTTGTGCGTCTCGAAAAGGTGGATGATGGCTCCGGCGTGGACAACCAGGCCAATCTGGTGATTCATTTCCAAGATGGAGATGGTGATCTGGGGCTCAATGACGAGGATACTCTCGGAGTGTTTTCTCCAGATTCCACCCATTATTACAATTTCCTCATCAATTATTACGAAAAACAAAACGGCGAATGGGTGTTGGTGGAACCGCCGACACCCCTGCACGCCCGCATCCCGCGGCTTAGCTATAACGTACCCGAATCCATTGAAGGAGAGATCACGGTATTAACCTTTATTAATAACTATTTTTCTCCTTACGATACGATAAAATTTTCATGCTGCTTGTTAGACAGGGCTTTGCATGAGAGTAATGTGATAGAAACCCCGGAAATAATTGTGAATAAATGAAAATAGACGAAAACATTCAGCATCTCATACAGATGACCTTGGCCGAAGACATCGGCGATGGCGACCATTCATCATTGTCCTGCATCCCCGTTGAGGTGCAGGGGGAGATGAAACTCTTGGTGAAAGCGGATGGCGTGCTCTGTGGCGTGGATGTGGCCCGCGAGGTGCTCCGGCAGGTGGACGACACCATCCAGATGGAGCAGTTTATGCATGACGGAGACCTTATCCGCAAGGGTGATATCGTGTTCAAGTTGCGCGGCTCGGCGCAGAAGATGCTCACCGCGGAACGCACCGTGCTCAACTTCATGCAGCGCATGAGCGGCATTGCCACTACCACGCGCCGGTATGTGGAGATGGTGAAAGATACTTCGGTTACGTTGCTCGACACGCGCAAGACGACTCCCAACATGCGCATCTTTGAGAAGTATGCGGTCAAGGTGGGTGGTGCACAGAATCACCGTTTCGGCTTGTTTGACATGATGATGCTCAAAGACAACCACATAGATTTCGCGGGTGGCATTGAGAAAGCTATCGATGCTGCAGTTGCCTATCAGAAATCCAAAGGTTTGAATCTGAAGATTGAGGTGGAAACCAGAAGTCTGGAAGATGTGCAGCGTGTGCTGGCCCATGGTGGTGCGCATCGCATCATGTTCGATAATTTCACGCCGGCGCAAGTGCGTGAGGGCGTGCAACTTGTAAATCATCGTATGGAAACCGAAGCCTCGGGCGGCATCACCGACGAAACACTGCACGCTTATGCTGAAACGGGTGTGGATTACATTTCCATCGGCGCTTTTACCCACCATATCGCCAGTCTTGATTTGAGTCTCAAAACGATTATCCTTTAGTGTATGAAGAAAGGACTGAAAATATTGCTCATCACGGTTGGCGTCATTGTCGGCCTTATTCTGCTGATTAACATTTTGGCTGGCCCCATTGTCAAAGCCTATGTCGAGAAGCATAGCGTTGAGCTTTGTCATCGCCAGGTGACGATGAAGCATGTCCGTATCAATCTCTTCACCGGCAAAGTGGCTATCATCGGGTTGAAAGCGCAGGAGGAAAACGGCAAAAACAAATTCCTATCCTTCAAGAAGTTGAAGGTGCGCGTATCGTTGCCCCGATTGTTGGGCAAGACGGTGCGTATCAACCGCATCCTGCTGGATGGTCTGGATGGACATGTGGTGCAGGATGGTGTTCGGTTCAATTTCAGCGACATCATTGAGTTTTACACTAAAGATGCCAAACCTAAAAAGGAACCGTCCAAATGGAAGGTGGATATCCGCCATATAGAATTGAGAAATTGCGCAGTTCTGTATGAGGATTTGAAGATGGGCAGTCGCTTCGATACCCGAAATGTTTCTGCCAAGGTGCCGCGTCTGGATTTCAATGGCGGCCCGTCGCATATTGACCTTGTCACGGATTTCAAAGATGGAAGCGGCTTTAACCTTGCTGGCGACTACAATATCAAAAAGGGCGATTTTGATGCACATGTCCAAATGCACAAGCTCTCTCTGGATTTGGCATTGCCATACCTGAAGAGGTTGACCAGTTGGGGAAAACTCAGCGGCATTCTCAATGGCGATGCCAAGGTGAAAGGCAATGTGAAGCACATCGAAAATATGGTTTTCTCAGGCACAACCTCGTTGAACAATGTCAAAGCTACCAATGCGGACCAGTCCCCATTGGCTTCGTTCAGCGCTTTTGAGCTGAATCTGGACAAGGTTGATTTGGGCAAGAAGGAGTTCGACGTGGACAAGGTCATGTTGAAGGATTTGGTGTTCCATTTTGATGTGTATGAGGACGGAACCACCATAAGTCGTCTTTCGGGCAAGAAGTCGCAGGCAGATTCGCTTGATTCTGCTCCAGTGCAAAATGATACCGCCAAGGCCGAAGATGTGAATACCAGTGCTATTAGATATCTTCTTAAGAATCTGTCGGTTACTAATGGTAAAATTGTCTATACAGACCATTCTGTAACGCCGCAGGAGCAGACTTTTGAGGTATCCGGCATTGAGATTCACGCCCAGAACATGCGCAACGGCAGCAATTACCCGGTTTCGCTCAAAGCCAAGCTGGGCACATTGGGCGAGTTGCTTTGTGATGCCCACATGGATGTGCTCAACCTGCGTGATGCAGAAGCGGATATCTCCATCCGCAATATGAAAATCACGGACTTTAACCCATATTCGCTTTATTATCTGGCTTATCCAGTGGAAGATGGCTTGTTGAATTTCACAAGCCATATCACTGTGAAGGACAATTGGCTGGACAGCCAGAACTTTTTGGATATCTTCAAACCTACTTTTGGAAAGAAGGACAAGAGTCTCAAGCCGGCAGCAGCGAAGATACCTATGAGGGCAGCTATGTATGTTATTACCGATCGAAAAGGACACGTGAAGATGGATCTGCCTGTCAAGGGCGATGTCTCCTCTCCCGAGTTTTCGTTCCGGAAGGTGATATGGAAGACGTTTCTCAATCTTATCGTCAAGATTGCCGCTTCGCCTGTGGATTATATTGCTAAGGCGGTGGCCGGCGATGAGACTTTCAAGCCCATGACTCTGCCCGCAGACCAGACATCGCTTACGATAGAGCAAACACATCGTTTGGGCGAGATTGCAGACTACATGAAGGAACGGGAGCTGATACAGATGATCGTGAATGTCTGCCCTCCGCAAGAGGAACCTTCCCAAACAAAAACAGAGCAGTGTTTCCGCATAGTGAAAGAGCAACTGATGAAATATGGTGTCGCAGCCAATCGCATTACGATGGGTACAGCGTGCAAAAGTGCTGGATCCCAGGATTATAAAGTGGAGTTTAACTTGAACGTGAAAGAAGAATAATGCAGAATTTTGGTCAAATAAAGGAAAAAATACAGGCTGCACGAACAGATCTGGAGCAAGCCCCGGTGATTGGCAAGGTCGTCCGGAAGTCAAGAACGGTGACGTTGCCCGGATTCCAGCGAGTGCCTTTGTATGACGCCATGCGATTCTATATCGAATCCTTGGGCAAAGGCATCATTTTCCAGCGCGCGGCCGCCCTCACATATCGCATTTTCATCGCCCTTATTCCCATGATTATTGCGTTGTTCTCCGTAATCTCCTTCTTGGGCGAGGGCATACAGAATGTTCTGTTGGATTTCATAGAATCTCTGGTTCCCGTTTACGCTTGGTCGGCAATTTCGCAGGTGGTCACCGACGTCGTCACGCAGCAGAACGGAACCCTGTCAGTGTTTATGCTGGTAATTGGTATCTATTTTGCCGTTGCGTGCATGAACGGCATACTGGTGGCACTGAACACTGCCTATTATGATGAGGAAAAACGCAGTTTTTTAAAACAGATTGGCTTCAGTTTTGTCTTGATGGCTGTATATTTTGTGGCGATTGTGATTGTGGCCATGCTCTTCATCATCTCATCCCTTCTGATTAACGAAGTGCACGACCGTCTGGTTGGCGGAGAAGGCAGCGGCTATATCTATATCATTCATGCTGTCAAGTGGATCCTGATATACACTGCCATTTATCTGTTGGTCAGCTTTACCTATTACATTGCGCCAGTGGATAAGAAAAACTATCGGTTCTTCTCGGCAGGCTCCATCACCTGTACGGTTCTGATGGTGTTGCTGCTGTGGGTGCTGAATGTCTATTTTTCCAATTTCAGTAATTATAACTTGATTTATGGCTCGTTAGGGGCTTTGTTTGCCATTTTGCTTTGGATTAACTGGAGTTCAGTGATGTTGTTGATAGGATATGACCTGAATGTGAGCATTGCCAAGGCAAAATCCATAAAGGCAGAGGAGAAGAGTAAAACATAATTAATTATTTATAACATTAATTATTATGGATAATTTCTTGGAAATCATCATAACTTTAGCGATGGTCACGTTGTTCCTGTTTCCTTCCTTGTTGAAGAGTGTAAAGGAGACGGCCAAAAAACCTGCATCTTATGTCCCTCCGGAAGTGGATGAGGACATGCTGGAAGAGGAGGCGTTTTTGCACGAAAATGCGTCAGAGACTCCGAAACAGGAGGAATATTTCACTTACGAGACAATGGACGATGACTTTGAAAATAGAAAGGAAAGCCAAGATCCAGTCGTTTCAGATGTTTCACAAAAAATTGATAATAAGATAGATGAAGATGGTTTACTTACGTTTGAGGAGGATGAGGTCCTGAAAGGCGTAGTATATTCGGAAATTTTGAAAAGAAAATTCTAATTATTTGATTTAAAATAGTTTGAATTTTAAATGAAAAATATTTGGGAGGTAAGCAAAATTTTTTGTAGTTTTACCGCCCCAAAAATTATATAATGGATATAAATTTTAAGTTTAATATAAATTAATGGCTATGATTAAAAAATTACTCTCAGTTCTAGGAGTGATCATCCTTTTCACAAGCATGGCTTTTGCACAGACCAGTACCATCAAAGGTAAGGTCGTGGATCAGACTGGTGAACCCTTGGGATACACAAGAGTTTATCTGAAGATTGCCGACAAGGTCGTGAACATGGCTATGGCGGATGACAAGGGTGAGTATTCCATGTTCGGTGTCGAACTTGGAACTTACGATCTTGAAGCGGATGCTCAAATGACCTGTAAGAAATCACTGAAAAAGACGGACATCAAGGTGGGTACCAGCCAGGTGCTCTTCATTGATTTCGCAATTGACTGTTCCAGCGACTTGGAAGAGGTCGTCATCAAGTACGAACCGCCGGTATTCGACCCGGATAACACGAGTTCCACCAGCCGTATCAGCGGTGACAATGTGAGAACAACGCCCGGTCGTTCCGTGACCAGCGCTTTGGCTAACCTTGAGGGTGTGTCCAGCGTGGACGGCGCCATGACCTCTGTGCGTGGTAACCGTTCCGACGGTCAGCAGACCATCATCGACGGTGTGCGTGTACGCGGTAACGGTGGTATCTCCATGCAGTCCATCGAAGAAGCCCAGTTGATTCAGGGCGGTATTCCGGCTGAGTATGGTGATGGTACCTCCTTCACTGTGATTACCACGAAATCTGCTCCGAAGGATTTCCACGGCTCTGTGGAGTTGCGTGGTTCCATTGACGGTTACAACAACTTCCTGGGCGCTGTTTCCATTTCCGGTCCGCTGTTGAAAGGCAAGAAGAAAAGCGACCCCACCCGTATCGGTTTCATGTTCAGTGGTGAGGTTTCCTACGACCACGACGCAGCTCCTGCACGCGGTGGCGTGTGGGTGGCCAACGAAGATGTCAGAGAGGCTGTCATTGCTAACCCGATCCGTTATACCAACGAAGGTCTCGGCGTAAACTATCAGGAAGTCCTCTACCTGACCAGTGAATCCTTCCACAAAGAGCGTGTCAGAAAGAACGCCGGTACATGGGATTATCTGGGACAATTGAAGTTTGACTTCACCATGGGCAAGAAACACAATATGCGTCTCTCCCTCGGTGGATCTTACGAATATCTCAAAGGCAAATCCTGGAGCACCAGCTATTCACTGTTTAACGGTGATAACAACCCCATTTCCACCAACGCCACTCTTCGTTTGAATGCCAGATTGAACCACCGTGTCTATACCGACACCACGGGTACAGGTGTTCTCAAAAACGTCATGTATGACTTGAATGTGAACTACACCAAGTTCAATTCCTATAGCTATGCAGCCCGTCACAAAGACAGATTGTTTGAATATGGCTATGTGGGTAAATTCACGACGCAAAGAGTGAAAGGTTATCCTACAACTCCTGATGAGGTCACGGTTATGATTGACAGTATCGAAACGAAAATCGAGAATGCTTACGAATTCCAAGGTTACTATGATTCCATCGTGACATTCCAGATTAACCCTGATTTCAATGTGAACCCCATCCTTTCACAATATACACTGAACTTCTGTGAGCAGTTCCCTGCAGATGTAATCTATGGTTACACTTATCAAGGATATCCCATTGACTTGAATCTTTATCAAACATTCGGCGCTTTGCGTAATGGTGATTCTCCTGATTACATCTACTCCAGATATATGTATGCCTCCCCGGGTATGGTATATGATGGCTATAACAAATCACAGACCGAACAGTTCGGTGTGAAAGCCAGCGTTTCCATGAACTTGAAAAACCATGAGTTGAAATTCGGTTTTGACTTCGAAAAACTGACCTATCGTGGTTATGGCATCTCTCCCGTTTCTTTGTGGACACTCATGAGAAACGAAGCTAACTCCCATATCATGGAGTTGGATAAGGATCACCCCATCATCACCGCTGTTGACGATTATTTCTATGTAGATTATAATCAGTTGATCAAATTGGATGACCAGACCACCTTCGACAGAAGCTTGCGTAAGTCTTTAGGTCTCGATCCTAATGGCAGTGACTGGATTGATATCGACAATCTGGATCCTTCCACTTTCAATATCGGCATGTTCGATGCTGAAGAGCTTCTCCTTGGAACATCTGCTGGTGAATATCCGATGGTCAGCTACTATGGTTACGACTATACTGGAAAGATTAACCGTAACAAAACTACTATCTCCGATTTCTTCAACGGTAAGAATTCTTCTGGCAAACGTACCTATTCCATCGGTGCTTATGAGCCTATTTACATGGCCTTCTATCTTCAGGATAAATTCTCCATCAATTCCTTGTTGTTCAACATCGGTTTGCGTGTTGACCGCTTCGATGCCAACCAGGAAGTCTTGAAAGATCCCTATCTGTTCCGTGAGGCCTATACAGTTGGCAACATCATGGAGATTCTCAAGAAGAATCCTACTTACGCTGACGCTACTATTGCTGATGTGTTCACAGGTAATGCCCAGAGCGACTGGGTTGTCTATTACTCAGGCAGTGATACTTATTTGAGCGAGGCTGACATTGCTGGTAGCGGTTTCAACAGATCCTCTATCGCAGGTTACCGTAGCGGTGATATCTGGTATAATGCCGCTGGTGAGGAAGTCTCCAACCCTGAGACCGCCCTCAGTCTCAATACGAACGGACCTATCTTGAAGAACCCGCTTTACGATGAGGACAATAATTTGATTGGCGGTATCACGAAAGTGGAATCCAGTGCTTTCACAGATTACAAAGCTCAATGGTCTGTGATGCCTCGTATCTCCTTCTCTTTCCCGGTATCCGACAACTCTTTGTTCTACGCTCACTACAACATCATCACTTCCCGTCCTACCAACTTGCAGATTTCTCCGGTGGACTACCTCTTCATTTCTCAAAGAAACTCTGCTAACGACATTATTAGCAACCCGAACATGAAACCTCAACAGAGTATTGACTATGAAATCGGTTTCCGTCAGAAAATCGGTAACAAGTCCTCTATCAGTATCAGTGCTTACTATTCTGAGAAACGTAACCAGATCCAATCCTACCGTTTCTCCGGTTCTTATCCGAACACCTATTATTCTTATAAGAACATTGACTTCGGTACTGTGCAAGGTTTCACCTTCGCTTATAAGATGAACAGAACACATAACCTGACCCTTTCTGCAAACTACACGTTGCAATATGCAAAGGGTACTGGTTCCAGCACACAATCCCAATTGTCAATTTTGGCTGCTAACCAACCTAACTTGCGTACCCTTTCTAATCTGGCATTCGACCAGAGACACAGAATTGGTGTGAACCTTGACTATCGTTTCGAAAGCGGTGTGGACTATGAAGGTCCTCAAACCGAGAAGACAGTCATGGTTGATGGTAAACCGACCACCAAGACTATCCAATGGTTGTCCAATACTGGATTCTCCCTCTTGTTCTCTGCAGCTTCCGGTACTCCTTATACTCGTTCCAGCACACCTAATTCTAATATCGTGTTGGGTACCAATTCCAGAATCGTCGGTTCCTTGTATGGCTCTAACCTGCCGTGGCAGTTCCAATGTGACTTCCGTATTGACAAGACCTTTATCTTCAACTTGAACAAGAATGCCAAGGATAAAGATGGTAACGCCAAATCCGCGAAACCGGGTTACCTGACCGTTTATATCGATATCCAGAACCTCTTCAACTTCAAGAATGTGATTTCCGTGTATAGCTACACCGGAAACCCGGATGATGATGGTTATCTCTCCGCTTCTGAGTATCAGCAGGCTATCCAATCACAGATTTATGTGCCCTCCTTCATCAACTACTATCAGATGAGAGTGCAAGATCCGTACAACTACAGCCGCCCGATCCGTGCTAGTTTAGGTATCCAATTCGGTTTTTAATAGAAGAAATAAAATAAGTTATATATGAAAAACATTAGTAAAATTTTATGCTTAACACTTCTCATGGTGTGCATGGCGTTCACTTCCCTGCATGCCGAGAAGTTGAAAGGAGAACGCAGACCTTCCACACCGAAGGCTGAATCAGCTACCTGTCTGCCGGCAAGTAGTTCCAATGAGCTTACGGTGAACAACGTACGTGCATATATTGAAACTGGTGGTACGATGTGGTTCAAGGAACTTGCCGAATACGAGGTTCCTGCAGGATCTGGTAAGACTTCCATGTTCTGCGCCGCTTTGTGGATTGGTGGTTATGATGCCAACGACATTCTGAAATTGGCTGCTGTCCGATTCAGACAAGTGGGTAACGACTATTGGACCGGTCCTCTGAAGATTACGGGTGCCGGTACTACACAGTCCATGTGTATCAAGTTCGACAAGCACTTCAAGATTACCCGTGCAGAAGTTGACCAACACATTTCTGGATACAACACCTCCGGTTATGTGATGCCTGCTTCCATTGCCAATTGGCCCGCTCATGGTGATGAGGGTTACTCCTACTACTTGGCTCCCTTCAAGGATGTCAATGGCAACGAGGTTTATGATCCTGAAAACGGTGACTATCCTTACTATGATATCAACAATGAACTCTGTCCGTGGACAGATGATAACATTGCCCGTGCAGCTGCTCACCAGCTTCCGAGAACGCCGGAAGATTTGTGGACCGAACGTCGTAACTATGGCGGTTCAGGTGATGGCGACTTCCAGTACGATTGGAAACGTTCCAATGGTATGATTTATGCTGACCACGTGCTCAAAGGCGATGCTACACTTTTCTGGATTTTCAACGATAACGCCGGTGCTCACACGGAATCTCAAGGTAGCCCTATCGGTCTTGAAATCCGTGGCCAGTGCTTTGGCTTCTCTACCAATGATGAGTTGAACAACATGACGTTCTACTCATACGAGATTATCAACCGTTCTACCTATACGCTGACCAAGACCTTCTTCTCCCAGTGGGTTGACCCGGATTTGGGTTATGCATACGATGACTATGTAGGTTGCGATGTGGGTCGTGGTTTGGGTTACTGCTACAATGGTACCAATGTGGACGGTTCCGGTCAAACCTGGGCATACGGCGATCAGCCGCCTGCGGTTGGTGTTGACTTCTTCCAAGGTCCTTACATGGATGCCGATAACAGAGACAACCCGAAATTCTATGCCGATAGCGCCTCCTTCCCGGGTTATTGTGCTAGATTCCTTGCAAGTGAAATGGACCAAATGGCTATCAATGGTGTGAACTTCGGCGATAGCATTATTGATAACGAGCGTTTTGGTATGCGTAGATTCGTGTATCACAACAATAATGATGATATTATCAGTGGTGACCCGAAGGTTGCACAAGACTACTACAACTTCTTGACTGGTAGGTGGAAAGATAATACCAGAATGCAGTATGGTGGCAATGCCGTGCACACTGGCAGACCTGATTGCGACTTCATGTTCCCCGGCACCTCCGATGTCTGTAATTGGGGTACAGCTGGTCAGGATCCTGGTTATAACAAGGATGGTGGCTGGACAGAGGCTAATGAAGGCAACGCTCCCTATGACCGTCGTTTCATGCAATCCGCTGGTCCCTTCACCTTGAAACCGGGTTCTGTCAACTACATCACCGTGGGTATTCCATGGGCACGTGCTACCCAAGGCGGTGCACTTGCTTCTGTTGAATTGCTGAAGATTGCTGATGACAAGTGTCAGGCTCTGTTCGAGAACTGCTTCAAGACTCTGGATGGCCCGGCTGCTCCTGATGTTACTATCCGTGAGTTTGAAAATGAGCTTGTGCTCTATCTCTCTAACGAAGATCCTCACCTTAACAACTATCACGAGACTTATGTTGAGCTTGATCCTCAGATTACAAAAACTCTTCCTATTACGGAATATGTGAACGATACAATTTTTGCTTATGATGAGCATGCTAATCCAGATACCATCATTCGTCAAGTGCCTGTCGTTAGAGAAGATACGCTGACACTGGAACAAAGACAATACAAGTTTGAAGGTTATCAGATTTATCAATGTGCCAACAAATCAGTTAGTGCTACCGATATCGGTGACCTTAGCAAAGCTATCCTGATTGCCCAATGCGATATTGAGAATGAGGCTAGCCATCTGGTTAACTGGATTTATAATGACGCTGTAGGTGCTTCTGTTGCCACTGAGATGGTGAATGGTAGCAACTCAGGTATTTTCCACTCCTTGAGAGTGACCGAAGATAAATTCGCCACGGGTTCCAACAAAAAACTCGTCAACCATAAAGAGTATTACTTCATGGTGATTGCTTACGGTTACAACCAGTACAAGGAGTTCAAGATGGACGCCGATTACTTGGATGGACAAAAGACCCCGTATCTGGCCGGCCGTCATAATATCTTTACTTACACGGGAATTCCGCACAAGAATGTGGAGAACTTGACGAACTGTGCTTACGGTGACCAACCGATGATTACCCGTATCGAAGGTCATGGTAACGGTGGTTATTTCCTTGATATGACAGACGAGAGCCGTGACAAGATCTTGGAGAACAATGTTTACAATAACATTCAATACAAGAACAACTACGGTCCGTTGAGCATTAAGGTGGTTGACCCGTTGAAGGTGAAACCTTACGATTATTACATTAAGTTCATGCCTAACAGTATTAGCGATGACGTGAACGACAGCACAACATGGAAGCTGATCATCTCCGATGAAGTAACAGACGAGGAGTTGGCTGATCTGGGTCTTTCCAGAGAGTTTGTTGCTCCTATGCCTATTTCCATGACCAACGAGCAGTTGTTCCCGGATCTCGGTATTTCTATTTCCATCAAGAACTATGACTTCAAGTTCTATCAGCAAAATATTGATGACCATTTGATGGCCAACATGGGCGGTCACAACTATATCAATAAGATGTGGTATGGTCAAGTGGATTTCATCGGATCTTCTATTGCTTATAGCGGAGATACCCAATGGTTGTCTGGTGTGGAGGATACGGAAGGCGATTATCCTGCTAACTGGATCCACTCTGGTCAGCAGTATTCCGGTAAATGGGATGACTGGAATGGTCAGACAGGTGCCGAGGCCGACTATATGGTATGGCGTACGGAGGATATGTGCTCCATCATCCAATTGCCTTCAGGTACCACTTCCAACGGCGTTGAACAACATGAGAGCGTTCGTGCTTTCAAGGATGCTCAACAACAATTCGAGAGCGTCATTGATGGTACATGGTCACCTTACGTGCTTTCTTCACCATATGATGGTGGTCCTCAAGCTAAGTTCATCCTTCCTGATGAGACTGTGGGTACCAATGTTCCTAGCCCGAACTATTGTTATTTCTCTTTCCAAGACCTGACTTCCCAGTATGCTTGTCCGGGTTACAACCAGACAATGGCTAACCTCTATTCAGTGGATATCGTCTTGACGCCCGATAAGAGCAAATGGACAAGATGTATCGTGCTTGAGTCTGGTTCAGGTCTGCCTACCAACCAGTACATGGTTGACCAGCATTTCAATGGCCAGACTTACAAGAATGTCCGTCATGAACCTAAGAAATGTCCGTCAGTAGGCAAAGATGGTCAGCCTGATAACAGTGGTACCACTGGTATGGGTTGGTTCCCGGGTTATGCTATTAACGTTGAAACTGGTGAGCGTTTGAACATCATGTTTGCTGAAAACTCAGCCGATGAGCTGAACAATGGTAATGACATGATTTTCAATCCTACGAATGTCTATGCATACGCTAGGAATATGACCACTGGTGAATTGGAGCTGGATGATGAAGGTAATCCAATCTCCCTCAGCATTGACAGATACAATTACTTCCGTGACTATTACAGTGTCACCTACGGTGAACCTGTGAATGGCGGTCGTCACTATGTATATGTTGTCGGCAGCTCCGGTAATACAGCCAGTTCATATTATGCTTACGCCAACAGCACTCGTACTTTCAAGCGTAATTTCAATGATGATGACGTGAAAACCAATGCTAACGGTAAGTGGCATGGTGGCACTATCACCGGCAACGACGGACAAACTTATCCGTTCTACGATTGCGGTGCATACGATGAGGGCAGATGGCTGAGAGCCAAGTTTGACCAAGTTGAAAGTGTTTCCAACTTGAGAGACAACACTCGTAAGCAGTACAAGATGCAGCTCTTCAACAATGTGATGTGGACCAGCATTCCGATGCCGGCATACAGAATGGAAGACGAATGGCTTTCTTCTGACGCCACCATCAAGTTGCGTGTGACCCGTCCGTACTACAGATATTCTTCTCGTTGGTACAGTGATCCTGCTCAGGCTCCTAACGCTTCACAGAATGATGGCTATCCTATGTATGAGTTCACCACCAAGAACATTGTTCCTACCAAGGTGACGGCTTCTGAAGAGACGATGCAAACTCTTCTGGATGAAATCAACATTGTTCCGAACCCGTATTATGGATTCTCCCAGTACGAGCAGAATGCACTGCAGAACTATGTCCGCATCGTGAATCTGCCTGCTAACTGTACGATCTCTATCTACACCGTTAACGGTACTCTTATTAGAACCCTCACGAAGGGTGATGCTGGTACGTCTTACGTACAATGGGATTTGAAGAACCATGCTAACATTCCAATCGCTGGTGGCGTTTACATCATCCATGTGAAGGCTCCTGGTATTGGTGAGCGTACTCTCAAATTCTTCTGTGCTATGCGTCCTACCGACTTGAATGGTTTCTAAAATTATTAATTACGTAAAAACAGAGATAATATGAAAAATATATTTAAATCGTTAATAATTTGCACAGTGCTTGCCCTGTTGACCGTGGGTTCTTCCAACGTGTGGGCAGGTAACAGAGACCGTTCCGGTCAGTCAGGTGCTTCCCATTTGTTGATTGACCCATGGGCACGATCCAACGGTATGGCCAATGCCGGCATAGCTGAGATTCGCGGTTTGGAGTCCATGTATTCCAATGTGGCTGGTTTGACCTTCGTCAAGAAGACTGAGTTCAGTTTCAACCGCACCCAGTATTTGGTTGGATCTAACGCAGGCATAGCTATCAATTCCCTTGGCTTCGCCCAACACCTGGGACGCAAGGGCAAGGATTTCGGTGTACTCGGCGTGTCCTTCTTCTCTATGGGCTTCGGTAACGTGGATATCACCACGGTAGCCCAGCCTGAAGGCGGACTCGGAACCTTCAGCCCGAACCTCATGTATATCGGCTTGCATTATGCAAAGTCCTTCAATAACTTCATCAAGGGTGGTATCTCCATTAAGATTATCAATGAAAGTATTGCTGACTTGCATGCTACGGGTTTCGCACTCGACGCTGGTGTCCAGTACATCGCCGGTAAATTCGAGAACTTCAAAATCGGTGTGGCCTTGAAGAACATCGGTCTTCCGATGAGCTATAAGGGCGACGGTATGACCTATACTGGTGTTATCAACGGTACCACCGTTGAGCAGACCTTGGCCGTCCGTTCAGCTGAATATGAAATGCCCGCTCTTCTGTCCATCGGCGTGTCCTACGACTTCCTCTTCTTCGGCGGCGAATATGCCTCCATGTCGAAAGAAGACCTCGAAGCCGAAGGTTTGACCCGTGACGATGCCAAACACAGAATCACGCTGGCAGGTTCCTTCATCGCTAACTCTTACAGCCGCGACATTTTCGCTCTCGGTTTGGAATATGGTTTCATGAACTACTTCATGATCCGTGCAGGTTATGCGCTGGAGAACATCACCAAGAAGACTGAGTCTGTGTATGACGAGAACGGCATTGAGACCCAACAGCTCTCTGCTATGCTCTTCAACAGCGATTCCTTCTTCGCAGGCCCGTCTGTGGGCGCCACCTGTGTGATTCCGTTGAAGAAAGGCAACACCGGCAGCAGAATTTATATCGATTATGCTTACCGATTCACCAAACAATGGAGAGGTAATCACTATATCGGCCTTAAATTCACGTTGTAATTTAGCATAAACCTTTTTGAATATAATAGAAGAGGCTTGCAAAAGCCTCTTCTATTTGTGTAATAAAAACCACTGTTATGGAAGATTTGAAATATTATACCCAGGAGGGTCTTGATGCCTTGAAAAAGGAGTTGAATGAGTTGGAGTCTGTGGAGCGTCCCAAGATCTCCCAAGCCATCGCAGAAGCGCGTGACAAGGGCGATTTGTCGGAGAATGCGGAGTATGATGCTGCGAAGGAAGCCCAAGGCCTCTTGGAACTCAAAATCGCCAACCTGCGCAACCTTATCTCCAAGGCCCGCGTGTTGGATGAATCAAAAATTGATGTGACCAAAGTGCTGATTTATTCTATCGTCACGGTCAAGAATGTCAAAACCAATGCGGTAATGACCTATACTATTGTGCCCGAATCGGAGTCCGACTTCAAAGCTGGCAAGATTTCCGTCACCAGCCCGTTGGCCAAATCGTTGATTGGCAACTCAAAGGGTGATACGGTCACCATGCAGGCCCCGGCAGGTGCTATGGAGTTTGAAATTTTGGAAGTTTCACGCTAAAATCCCAAAATCATGGAAGATACAATCTTTACCAAAATTGTCAAAGGCGAGATCCCTTGCTACAAGATTGCAGAAAATGACAAGTTTTTTGCTTTTTTGGACATATCCCCCATTGCAAAGGGGCACACATTGGTGATTACCAAGTTGCAGAATGACTACATCTTCGATCTTCCCGATGATCTGTTGGGCGAGATGATGGTGTTTGCCAAGAAGGTGGCCATCGGCATCAAGAAGGCTATCCCGTGCAACCGTGTGGGCGTAGCTGTGATTGGCATTGATGTGCCGCACAACCATATCCATCTCGTGCCTATCAATGGCGTCGGCGATTTGAATTTCAAGGCCGAGCGTGTTCAGCTGACCCAAGAGGAGTTCCAGCAGATTGCAGAGAAGATTTCTTCTGCGGTTGAGCTATAAGTTAATGAACAAAATTACAATATTATGGATATAAAGGAATTGCAAGATGTTGCCGCTCAAGTGAGACGCGACATTATCAGAATGGTTCATGGTGCCGCTTCCGGCCATCCGGGTGGTTCATTGGGCTGCGCGGATTTTCTGACTGCCCTCTATTTTCAGATTATGGAAATCGACCCGGCCAAATTCACCCGTGAAGGCGCTGGCGAGGACATGTTTTTCCTCTCCAATGGCCATATCACGCCGGTACTGTACAGCGTGATGGCCCGCAGAGGTTATTTCCCGATTAGCGAGCTGGCCACTTTCCGCAAGCTGCACACCCGCTTGCAGGGACACCCCACGCCGGTGGAAGGGCTTCCTGGCATTCGCATTGCCTCCGGCTCCCTTGGACAGGGCATGTCGGTCGCTATTGGCGCGGCGCTGGCCAAAAAAGCCAACCAGGACCCGCATCTCGTGTTTGCCCTCACTGGTGATGGCGAGCTGCAGGAAGGCCAGATCTGGGAAGCGGTCATGTTCGCTGGAGCAAAGAAGGTGGACAACCTGATTGTTACGGTGGACTACAACGGCAAGCAGATTGACGGTCCTGTCAATGCCGTGTGCAACCTGGGTCGCTTGAGAGCCAAGTTCGAGGCTTCCGACTGGATTGTGCTGGAAACCGACGGCAATGACATGAAAAAATGCGTGCAGACACTCACCTTGGCCAAGACTTTGGCGCACCACCAGAAGCCCGTGGTCATCATTATGAAGACCGAAATGGGCAAGGGTGTCGATTTTATGGAAGGAACGCATAAATGGCACGGCAGTGCCCCTAATGACGAACAGGCGCAGGCTGCCCTGGCACAATTGCCGGAGACCCTTGGTGATTACTAATCTTCAGTATCACCATGAAAATCATAAACCGGTATCTGTGTAAAAACTTCCTCGGACCCTTTGTCCTGACCTTTTTTGTCGCATTGTTCGTGCTGCTGATGCAGTTTTTGTGGAAATGGGTGGATGAACTGGTCGGAAAAGGTTTGGAGATTAGTGTGCTCCTGAAACTCCTTTTCTACGCCTCCATCACGCTGACTTCCATGGCGTTTCCGCTGGCCGTGCTGCTGGCTTCCCTGATGACGTTCGGCAACATGGGCGAGCGTTACGAGATAGTGGCGTTGAAGTCGGCAGGTGTGTCCATCCGCCAGATGATGCGTCCTTTGGCTGTTCTGTCGCTCATTATCTCCCTGGTAGCTTTTGAGTTCTCCAACGAGATTATTCCCCGCTCCGCTGTCAAACTGCGTATGCTGTTGTTCGATATCCAGGAACAGAAGCCTGCATTCAATATCGATGAAGGCGTCTTCTATTATGGGTTCGACAACTATACGATACGGGTGGGAAAGAAGATGGCAGATGGTGAAACCATCAAGGATGTGCTCATTTACGATCACTCCAAGCACATGGGTAACACCACGGTGACTTACGCCCAAAGCGGCACAATGAAGATGACTCCAGACAAGAAGTACATCATGTTCACCCTGTATGATGGCTCTTATTGGGATGAGGCATCTTATTCGAATGCCCGTGCGACAGGTAACAGATTACCGCTGACGCGCGCCACCTTTGACAAACAATACAAGCGTTTCGACTTGTCAGAGTTTTCTGCCATGGGCAACAATGATGAAAGCCTGTTCCAAAGTCACTCCACCGCCATGTCTACCTCTCAGCTGAACGAGAAGATAGACACGCTGAAATCAGAGATCAAGGATTTCGCATATACCGCGTCGAATGCCTTTTTGGCGCATCTCTATTTTTATCATAACATGATACAAAACGACACGACCTTTGATACGATTACCACGCAGACACGCCATTATGATCTGAGTCAAGTGTCTCCAGAGCTGATGCCGCGCATTATGCAAACTGCCGACAGCAGGGCACACGCCGCGAATTTCGCAGTTCGGTTTTCCTTCCAGGACATGTCATTCAGAACGTCGCAGATGTGGTCATATCAGATTGAATTTTTCAGAAAATTCACCATGTCGCTGGCTTGTTTGCTGTTCTTCTTCATCGGTGCGCCGTTGGGCTCCATCATCCGAAAGGGCGGTATCGGCATTCCGCTGGTCATCACAGTGGTGTTCTTCACGCTCTATTTCGCCATCTCTATCATGGGAGAGAAAATTGCCAAGAACAGTCCCATGCCAGTGTGGTTCGGTATGTTCTTGTCTTCTTTTGTGCTGTTGCCGATTTGTGTGTTCCTGACGTATCATGCCACCACCGATTCCGCGGTGCTTTCGCCGGAGACTTATACCCGTATGGTAGAAAAAATCAAAAACATTAAAATATTCCGAAAAAAATCAAATGAAAGTTCTTCAACTTTGTCATAAGCCCCCTTTGCCGCAAGTGGATGGTGGTTGTATCGCCATGCACAACATTACGCGCGGTCTGCTGGAAAGCGGACAGGAAGTGCGCGTGGTTGCAGTGGAGACCCAGAAGCATCCTGTCAAAATTGACGCCTTCCCTGCAGATTACCTGCAGAAAACCCGCTTCGAATCCACCTTCATTGACACCACCCCGCATATTACGGACGGCATCCGTTCCATTTTCATGCGAAAATCGTATCATATCGAGCGGTTCAACTCCAAAGATATGGCATCCAAGTTGGAACATATCCTGCGACATGAGGCTTTTGACATCATCCATCTGGAATCCATCTATGTGACTCCATATTTGGATGTGATAAGAAAATACAGCAAGGCCAAGGTGGTTATCCGTATGCACAACATTGAGCATCAGATTTGGGAGCGGCTGGCAGAGAACGAGTCCAACCTGATGATGAAGATGGTGTATCGTATGAACAAAAAACAACTGGAACATGTGGAGAACACCATCCTGAAGAAAATGGATGGTTATATGACGATTTCGGATCCTGATTACCAATATTTCCAGCAGACGGCTCCTGCAGTGCCGGGCGTGGTCATTCCGTTTGGCATTGACATGGAAAATTACGAGCTGGAAGATGATTACATTGCCTCCGACAAGCCGTCGCTGTGTCACATTGGCAGCATGAATTGGTCGCCCAACATGGAGGGTATCGAGTGGTTTTTGGACGATGTGTGGCCGCTGATTCACGAGGCACATCCAGAGCTCCATTTTACAGTGGCTGGCCATGGAACTCCCGACAAACTCTTGCAACGGCAGGACCCGAACGTGCAGTTTGTGGGTGCCGTGCCCAGTGCCAATGAGTTTATGCTGGATCATGACATGATGATTGTTCCGCTTCTCTCCGGTAGCGGCATACGCGTGAAAATTGTGGAGGCTATGGCTTTGGGCCGCGTGGTGATTACCACTTCTGTTGGCGCAGAGGGCCTTGCCGTGGAAAATGGCAAGCATCTTTTCATCGCGGACACGCCCGAAGAGTTTCTGTCGGTTATCGACAAGTGCATCCAAACCCCGGACCTCTGTTCCATCATCTCTGAAAATGCACGGGATTTCATCTCCATGCATCATAACAATGAATTGATTACCCAAAAATTATTGGAATTCTATCAGCAAGTGCTCGCTAAGTAATGGGATATTTGGAATACATACAAACGCCGGAGGATTTGCGCAAGCTTTCCCTTGACCAGTTGCCGCAATTGTGCGATGAACTGCGACATTTCATCATTGAGCAGACGGCTCAGCATCCCGGGCATCTCGGCTCCAGCCTTGGTGTGGTGGAGCTGACAGTGGCCATACACTATGTGTTTGACACACCCAACGACAAACTGGTGTGGGATGTGGGCCATCAAGCTTATGCGCACAAGATTCTTACCGGACGCAAGGATCAGTTTGCCACCAATAGATGCTATCACGGTATTAGCGGCTTTCCGCGCCGCGAGGAGAGCGAATACGACTCCTTTGGTACTGGGCACTCCTCTACGTCCATTTCTGCCGCTCTGGGCATGGCTATGGCCGCCAAAATGGACGGCGACACCAAGCGTAACCACATAGCTGTCATCGGCGACGGTGCCATGACGGGCGGTATGGCCTTCGAGGCTATGAATCAAGCTGCTTACCGCAATGTGAACATGCTGGTGATTCTCAATGACAACAAAATTTCCATCGACAGCAGTACGGGTGCAATGAGCAAGTACCTGCTCTCCATCACCGCGTCGCCTGCCTATAACCGGTTCAAGAACCGCATGTGGAATCTGTTCACCTTCCGCACCAAGCAATCCAACCGTTTCACGGACAAACTAGGTAGATTGGGCAATGGGCTCAAAGGCTATCTGTTGGGTGGCAGCAACTGGTTCCAGAGTCTTGGCTACCGCTATTTCGGTCCTGCCGATGGTCATGATGTAATCCATCTGGTCAAGACTTTGCAGGATTTGAAGAAACTGCCGGGGCTCAAATTGTTCCATGTGTTGACCATCAAGGGCAAGGGCTTGGATATGGCGGAGAAGCAGCAGACGGCGTACCACGCGCCGGGCAAGTTTGATCCTGCCACGGGACAGATTATCCAACCCGATTGCGCGGGCATGCCTCCGAAATATCAGGATGTGTTCGGGCACACGATACTGGAAATTGCACGTGAAGATGAAAAAGTGGTAGGTATCACGCCAGCCATGGCCACGGGCTGTTCGCTAACCATTATGGATGCAGAGTTTCCCAATCGCGTGTTTGACGTAGGCATCGCCGAGCAGCACGCGGTAACCTTTGCCGCTGGACTAGCCGCCGAAGGCTATATCCCGTTCTGCAATATCTATTCTTCCTTCCTGCAACGCGGCTACGACCAGGTGATTCACGACGTGGCCCTGCAGAATCTTCCCGTTATCTTTTGCATTGACCGCGCTGGCTTAGTGGGCGAGGATGGCGCCACGCACCAAGGCTCGTTCGACCTGGCCTTCCTGCGCTCCGTGCCCAACCTGATAATCGCTTCGCCGCTCAACGAGCATGAACTACGCAATATGATGTTCACCGCCTATCAGAATGCCAAGAACGGCGGACTGCCCTTCGTGATCCGCTACCCCCGCGGGCGCGGCGTGCTCACCGACTGGCGCAATGAACCACAAACCCTGCCCATTGGCAAGGCAGAAATGCTGCGCCAGGGCGAGAAAGTGCTCGTGCTCTCGTTGGGACCGCTGGGCAACAACGTGAGTAAGGCTCTCGATACCTTGAAAGAGGAAAATATCAAACCTGCCCATCTCAATGTGCGCTTCTTGAAACCTTTGGATGAGGAAAAACTGCAAGAATTGGCCGCGCAATATCCCGTTTGGCTCACCGTGGAGGACGGCACCGAAAAGGGTGGCCTCTTTTCTGCTGTGGCTGAATTTCTGGAAGATCATCAGCTATCCAACCAACTACATCACGTGGCCATTCCCGACCGCTTTATTGCACAAGGAGATATCCCGAGCCTATATCACGAAGTGGGTTTTGGTGTGGATGATATCAAACAGAAAATCAAGGAGATATTTTAATTGATTGCAAATCAGTGGTTTGATTCCGCTGAAAAACTCTTCTTCAATAGCAGTTTAAACATACCCCGCAAGTATCCCCAGCCATAGCTGACGTGGATTACGAAAAACGTGCACATCAGCAGGAAAATCCTTTTCAATCCTTTTACTTGGCGGATGCTATAATAGGCTGCCAGAAAAATATAGAGTGCCAGCACGGCAATGTAAAGAATTCGGAAAAAGGTACTTGCTAAGCTGAGAATTAATCCGATAATCAGTCCGAGAACGAAGAAAAACGGGAAAAACTGCCGCACGGAAGCGGGATTCCCAAGTTTTTTGTTTACTAACGGTTTGAAAAGCCCATATTGGTAGAACATCTTCGATACCTTGCCGATGCTGTCGCGGCCGTAGTAGTCGATGACAACGGAGGGGATGAGGTAGATGTGTCCGCCGAATTTGATGATGCGCCCGTTGAACTCATCATCTTGGTTGCGGACCAATTCTTCGTCAAAATAGCCGATTTTGTCAAACACTTCGCGACGGAAACAACCGAAGGGCACGGTATCTACCTGCATTTCCTTGTTGGTGCCGATGCGGAAGTGCGAGTCGCCCATGCCGAAGGGGGAACTGAGCGCAGCGGCAATGGCCTCGCACATAGGCGTGTCCTTGGCGGGCAACGTCCGGCACAGTCCGCCCACGTTGTCAGCGTTGAGCGCGTAGAGCTTGTCCACCAGCGCGGAGAAGTAATTGTCCGGATAGATGGCGTGCGCGTCCAAACGGATGATGACTTCGCCCTGGGCGACGCGAATGCCGATGTTCAGGCCCGTGGGCACAATGCGCTTTGGATTGTCCAGCAAAAAGATGAACGGATATTGCGCTGTGTATTGCTGCACAATCTCACGGGTGCGGTCGGTGCTCATGCCGTCCACCAGCAAAACTTCCAACTCCTCCTTCGGGAAATCTTGACGCAAAATGGAATCCAGACAAGCGGCAATGTGCTTCTCTTCGTTGTAAATCGGACAGATAACAGACAGTTTCATACGCTTTTCAAAGAATGATTAACAGTTTTGTGCTTCGGCGGAATACAATGCCTGGTATTTTTGAGCAATACTGTGCCAGTCGAAATCCGAAAAACGCGCTTGGGGCACGGTTTGGTAATCTTCAGGACGGGTGAGCAAAGCCCTCAAAGCGTGCTCAATGCTGGCCGGTGAGTTGGGGTTGACCGCCTCGCCGATGTGCTCATCGAACAGGCCGTCAATGCCTTCACCCTTGGTGTACAGGACCGACAATCCTTGCGACAGGGCTTCTACATAGACCAGACCGAATGTCTCTGTTTTAGAGGGCATGGCGAAGATGCTGTTTTGAGCATAGACTGCTTGCAATTTATCTTTTTCGTAGATTTTGCCGAGATAGGCTAGTGTGTCGGGATGCTGCTGCACGAGGGCCAGCACTTTGGCTTCCATATTGCCCGTTCCACCAACCAAATCCAGATGGATGTCTGGAATCTCCTTTTGGATCGAAAGCACAGCCTCCACCAGCCGCACCACGTTTTTGTTGTCATCGAAGTTGCCCACATAGACAATATGATGGTTCAGGCCATGTTGCGCCATGTCCAGATGAAGATGATTGAGCCAGTAGTCGTTGATGCCATTGGCGATGACGATATTCTTGGCTTTCACAACCTCACGCATTCCGCACAGGGTCCAGTGGCTGTTGAGCCGGTTTTGCAGGGCAGGGGTGATGGAGATGATATGATTGGACTTGCGGATAACGGCGCGGTGCACCCACCAAAGGTGGGGCGTGTAACGCAAGAATGCGTTCACGTCGGCATTGCGCACCGCCGTGATGAAGGGGATTCCGTACAGCTCTTTCAGGCGCAATGCTACCGCGCCGTCGCTGAACAGATTGGTGGCATGAACATAGCTGATTTCCTCCAAATTGACCTGTTTGGCGATGTCTTTGCAAATCTTGTCGATTTTTAGATTGAAGAAAACTTTATGCAGCGGTCTCAGAATGTACGAATATATGATACGGGTATGTTCGCCTTCAAAACGATTGAGTCCTTCCAGCTCTTTTTTGCGGATGGGCGTGTAGATGATCTGTTCCACGCCCTGCTGGTCGAGTTTCTGATAGAGTTCGGTGTGTACTTTACTGTATGTGAAGTCGTTACAGATGTGTAACACTTTGCTACCTTTGACCAGTTCGCGCTTCGGAGGCACTTGTCGCGCATGGAACGTCGCGCCCAGCAGCAGGAAGGCCAGCATTTGCACCGAGCCCGGCCCGTAGGGAAAGTTCGGCTCCACAAAACTGACAAGCAAGGGCACTGCGCATGCCACAAAACCCGCATCGCGGATGTCCGTTTTGCGCTCCTGGAAGAGGGCCACGATGGTAAGAATTCCAAAATAGATGTAGAAGCCGACCAACGGCAGCGACCAAATGCCATAACGCACTAATCGAAGTAATATGTAGTTGTGTATCAATAGAATACCAGATTCTTCTTCCATCTCGCCAGCTAACGGGTCATGGATGAGTGCATCGAGGCCCATCTTATTGCGTTCCATGCGGTTGGAAGTCAGCACGTCCAGGTCGGAGGAGGACTTGCCGCCCACCATGAAGCGGGTGAGTTCATCGCCAATGAAGCCCGTGTAAAGAATGTAGCCGATGACGATGATGCCGAGGATGGTCAGGACGGTCTTCAGATTCCATTTCCATCTCCAGTCCAGGTCTTTGCCGGCTATGAAAAGGGCACACAATAGTACGGCGAAGAAGTCGGAGCGTGCGCGGATGAGCAGCAGGGCGAGGAACGCCAGCGCGAATACCACCATGTAAGGGGTGCGCTGCTCTTTGATTTTCACACCGAAAAAGAAGGTGGCGGCGGCAGCGATGGCCAGCATTCCGCCAATCTGGTTCTTGCCTTCATCCAGCATGTAGTGTTCAGGAATATACAAACCGCCTGCCCAATAGAAGCAGTTGACGAGCGTCATCACAATCAGAACGAGGGTGTAGTAGTAGGAAACATTGGCCCAAAAATGGATGTCTTCATCCATACCAATGCCAATCCCGATGCACAGGAAAGCCACGATGAGCTGACTTAGGTCTTCCGGACGGTAGCGATGTCCGAAGAGATGGAAGCACACAAATTCAATGCCTACCAGCACGATGGTCAGCAGAAACAGCCGCATGAAGCGAGCGGAAAAGTATTTCTCAACCGAGAAGGTGAGCACTACAGAAGTGCCCATCAGAGCCATGATGATGTAGCGGAAAATATAGTAGATCTTGGTCAGATAGACCCAAGGCAGGAAGGAGGCGGCCACCAGCGCGAGGGTTATAAAGAGACAGGATTTTGCGATTTTCTGTTTCATAATCCAAGAGAGTTAGGGTTAATGTTTTTCGGGCAGGTGTACCATTTGTCCGAAATGCAGGTCTGTTTCCGGCAATCTACCACGGTCGAAGCCGCCAGCAGGGGTGAAGGTGAGCTCGCCAAAGTAAGCTTGGCCATTCTCCAGGTAGAAGTCGGCGCGCACAAACGGGAACGGCTTGGAGAGCGTCTCCGCATACTCGAAGAGCTGGTCCATGCCCTCCGGCTTTGGAATGGTGAAGCCCTCCGGAGCAGCCTTCCCCTGACGATTCAGGCGTTGCAGTTGCCAGTCACGGTCGAAGAAGTAGAAATCCGGTTTTTCTTGTGTGCCACGCCCAATACAGCACAGCACATATTTGGCTTCGCCGTTGAAGCAATAGAACTTGTAATCCACGGGCGAATGTCCGTCTTCCGTCTCGATAAAGTGCTCGCACAGAATGCGTTTTGGAAAGTCGTATTGGGGTTCGGCGGCGATGAGGTGGAATTTGATTTTCTCAAAGCGGTTCAGGTCGCGGATAGTGGCTGGAATATTGAGTTTGGCCTTGTCTGGGCAGATGACATTGCCACCGCAACCGAAGTTCCACTTCAGCACGAATTTTTCAGGAAGCTCGTCCCAGTTAATTTCATCAGCGTGTTGGTAGGTGCCGAACAACGTGTTCAGGATGTGCTCCAATCCGCACTCCTGCACGTACTTGCGTACGCGCAACTTGTCGGCGCATTTTTTTACCAACGCATTGTCTTTGTAGTAGTTGATTTTCATCCATTGGATCTTCTCATCCAACGTCTGCGGGTTGTCGAGGTCCAGCTTCCGATGGTGATATATGCGGAACAGCGTGCGCACGCTCAACTTGGGCGAGATGCTCGTGAGCAGGTAGCGGAAGGCTAAGTTTGTTTTGGAACGGAATTCCATATATTGTTGATTTTTACTGATTTACCAATATTCGTTTCTTGAATTTTTCCTCTTGTAGGTTTCTTGGAAGATGCGTTCGGTGTATTCTCCGAAGGCAGGTCCGTAGGCGGTTTGGCTCAAGTCGGGGTTGGCGTTCCACTCGATGAAGATGGGCTCGCCGTCTTTGCCCACCGCGAAGTCCCACGCTGCGATGTTGAAATAGGCCAGCCTGTAGTGCAGTCGTTTGGCGGTGGCCACCACTTGGTCGAAGTTGGGGATGGCGTAGCCTTCCAGCGTGACGCCGACGTCGGTTTTTTCCACCATGTCGTTGCCGGGCGCTCCGTAGGCGTACTTGGCCAACGTGCCGTCCAGGTTGATACGCGCGCTGATGCCGCCGGAGCTTTCGTTGTCGATCACTTGGTCTTTCTGCCCGATACGGATGACGGCATAGAGAAGAATGACTTCCATGTCAGAGCGGTAGGTCAGCAGCCGTATGGTATTGGCTGAGGTGGGGTTCAAGGCACTCATGGCCTCATGCTGTTGCACCACCTCTTGCACTAGAAAGTCTTGGCCGTATGAATCGAACACTTCTCCGATGGTTTTCCCGTTCAGGTCTGTAATGCCGTCTTGAATGCGGATTTTGCGCACACCGTGTCCGCGCGTGGACATGGAAGGCTTGATGATAGCAGCTTCTAAATTGCCGCAAATACGCTCTGCCTCTTTTCGTGTGATGGCTTTTCCATCCGCATAGAAATACCCGTTCATGTTCTTGATGAAAATCTTGGGCTGCGTCACATCCGGGAAAAGCAGGTCGGAGATGTTCTTGTCGGCGTACGCTTCCATCATCCAGAACTGGTTCATTCTGCCGATGAGCTCAGTGCGATACAGGCTGAGCGGGATGTATTGCTTGGAATAGACGTTGGTTCTGGAATAGAGGAACTTGTGCCAAATCAGCGGTACGCGATGGCCCGTCAACTTCTTGTAGTAGGCTTGTATCTCCTGCTTTTGGGCACGCGTCAGTTCCCGGCGCACGTGCAGTTTATGGTATTTTCTCGTCAGCTCCGACACGAAGGAGTGTATGGACACCTGCTTGGTGAGCTTGGCGAGGCAGCGTTTGTACAGATTCATGAACATGGCGGTCGGTGTTATGGTTTTGCAATGATTTTCTGAAGATGTTTTTTAGACAGAGAATGAGAAAGCCGTCCCATTCCGTATTGTTTGCTGGTTTTGTGCCAAGCTAAGTAGCAGTCGCGGATTTCCTCGCGCCAGCCCCGGCGGATGAAATATTGCCCCGTGCGGTCCCAGAAGTCGTTGACCTCAATCACCACGGGACCTTCGTCCGTAATGGCGATGTCCCAGCCGGAGGCTTTGATGAAGGGGAGGGCCTGCTGGAATTGCAGCACCTGCGCTTTGATGTTGTCCCAATCCTGGATTTGCACGCCATTGATGGGGTTGCCGCTGTCGGGATGGTTGTTGATGTCCGTGATGTTGCGCCAACCGTCGTATTGGATGGCGTATTGCAGCGTGCCGCTCTCGGTGTCGATGCCGGCGTCCACATTGCCACCGCCGCCCGCGTTGTCCACGCACTTGCCGGCACGGCCAATCTTAATGAAGGTGGCGATGATGCGTGCTTCCCCATTCGGATACAGCGAGGTCATGAAGCGCACAGTGTTCACGGAGCTGGCATTCAAGGCGGCCATCTGGTCGGTTTGGGTGACTAAACTCTCGAAGATTAGCGGCTCGTCGGCCAGTATCTCCGACATTTTCATCACTTTCCCGTTGTGCAGGTGCAACAGCGCCTCCGACTCTTTGTAATCGATGGCGGTAATCACCAACACGTTGTCGCCGTGCGAGCTTTCTGTGGTTTTCACAACACAGGATTGCACACCCTGACTGTGCAAAATGCTGCAGATGCCGGTCACAGAGCAAGAAACACTGCCGCTCTCACATTTTCCCTCCGGTTGGTAATAGGCATACAGCTCCGACGTCCGGATGCCGGCGTTCTCCATAATCCGGTGGGCAATATATTTGTTGCGCACCAGGGTGTAATATTTCTTCGGATTCAGCACATCCAGATACCAGCGTTGCTCGTTGATACCCAAAAACTGCTTGCGGAAGTTTTCGCTTCTTTCGTGCATGGAAAATTCATAATACTCTTCCATGGTGAGACCTTTTTCTTTGTAAAGGTGGAGATAATCACGCAGAATGCGACCCCGTTGGTTGCACGGATATTGTCGCAGCCAGTTGCGGAGATGATGGATTTTATGAAAAGCAGCAGATATTCCCATGATTACAAGTGTGTTCTAGAGTAACCGAATTGTTTGTCCAGCTCTTTCTCGCGTTGCACATCGAAGATGCGGTGGCAACCCGTGGCTTTCACGGTGGCGGGTGTGCCGGCTAACAGCGAATCGGGCTCAATGCCCGTGAAGTCCTTGTTGACCACGCTGTTGGAGGCGATGACCGTCTGGTCGGGCACAATAGCTCCTTTGGAGAAGGTGGTCCGATTGCCCACCCAGATGTTGTCGCCCAGCACGATGGGCTTGGTGAGCGGTTTCACCAAATTGTCCTTCTGAGTCAGCTCTATGTAGTGGAAAGAGGAGTCCATGAGTTGGATGTCCCACGCCATGCGCACGTTGCGCCCGATGGTGATGCGGTCGAAGCAGAAAATGCGGATGTTGGTGCCGAAAATGCCGTCACGACCGCCAATTTCGAGCGTGCCATGGTCGGCAATCAGCAGGTAGGAGCCCTGCAAGAACTTCACCGGTCCGTGGAAAATCAGCGTGCCCGAGATGGTCCAGATGCATTTCTGCACCGCCGTGGCGATATAATAGTCACGCTTTCCGATTTTGATCATGCCGGAATAGATGTCCGGAGTGTCCAGCACGATTTTCCCTTTCATCCTTCTGAATTCCGCCCTGCCATAAACATAAATGGGCAAATGCAATGCCTGCTGAAAGGGCAGCATCTTGAAATTCAACCACAAAGTCTTGATGAGGTTGGTTTTGAAAAGGATATGGAAAAGCAGTTTCAGGTGACTCATTTTTTGAATTTGCTTAAAAGAATCTCTTTATAAGTTAGATAGCCTTCCATCTTGCTGACGATGGAAAACAGCCAGTACAGGCCGACGAACAGGATGATTTGGATGAGCATGACCCAATAGGGATGCAACGGAATGAGGGTGCCGAGAAAATAGACGGCCAAGCCGATGGCTGCAGTGCCGACGTAACAAAGACCCACATCTTTCATTTGCTTGAGAATCCCGTAACCAATCAGTTTGCCGTTGACGATGGCATTGATAATGAAGCTGATATAGCCTACGGAAGTAACGGCCCACAGCAAGCCGTAGATGCCGAATTGGAAACCGGCGACGATGAGCCCGATGCCGAGCAGCCGTTTGGAAAGCTGAACGACAAAATAGATGGCACTTTTACCTAACGATTTGATTACGTTGGTATTGAGTGTGTTGAGAGTGTAAATCATGCTGGACACGCACAGAATCTGAAAGAATGGGGCTGCTGGCGACCATTTGGCTCCGTACAGGAACACAATCAGCGGTTGGGCGATGACCATCAGCAATACCATCAGCGGGAAGTTGAGGTAGGTGATGGCTTTCACGTTCTTGCGCACGCCCGCCAGCAGTTTTTCCTTGTCGTCTTGCAAAGCAGAAAATACGGGGAAGGACACCTCATTGACGATAGCGGACAGCGAGTTGGTGGGCACCTCCTCCAATTTCTTGGCCTGCGTGAAGTAGCCCAAGTCTTTGGCGGAATAGAACTTGCCGATGATGAGGCTCTGCAGGTTGGTGTAGATAGTCTCCACCAAAGAAGAAAGGAGCATTAGGCCGCCGAAACTGAAGAGCTCTTTCAGCGACTGGAAGCTGAACTCCAGGGTGGGCCGCCACGTGCTCATCTTCCAAAGCAGGGCCACGCTCACCAGTGCGGTGACGAGTGTAGAGGCCACCAGACTCCATACGCCGTATCCTAAGAAAGCCATGATAATGGCTATCGTCATGCCCGCTAAGGCGGATACGATGTTGCGCACGGAAAGCTCTTTGAATCGCAACTGCTTTTGCAGCTGGTTGGATTGCACGATGGCAAACGACTGGATAAACAGCACGATACTTTGCACCCGCAACACATCTTTCAGCAGCGGAATCTCGTAGAATCGGGCAATGGCTGGGGCGCAGAAGAAGAGGATGAGGTAGAAGATCACCGACATTACGAGGTTCCAGTGGAAAACGGTGGTGTAGTCGATGTGGGTGGGCTCTTTCTTTTGGATGAGAGCTTGGCCTAATCCTCCGCTGACGAAGATGCCGGAGATGGCGATGAAGACGTACAGCATGCCGATGCATCCGAAGTCGTCGGGCATGAGCAAGCGGGCGAGGACGATGTTGGAAATGAAAGAGATGCCCACCGTGCCGATTCGCCCGATGCCGCTCCATATCATTCCGGAGATGGTCTTCTGTTTCAAGTCACCTTCTGCCATGGTTTTTAAGGGGTTGTGAGGTTATTCACCTTTTGCAAAAGGTGCTAAGTAGTTGAATTTCGGGGTAAGCGTGCCGTTTTCGAGGATGGTGGCGCGTTGGATGATGTTGGAGTGCTCCCGTTTGAGCAGCGGGACGAGCACATGTTGCATCAGCATGTCACCGAAATAGGCGCTGGTGTCGAGGGCCAGTGCGTTGGGGCAGGTGTCCACGGCCATCACGGAGATATTGCTATCGTTGGAGAAAGCTGGTTCCTCTTGGCCAGTGATGGGGTTGTAGTCGTAGTAGGGCTCGGTGTGGGTGGAGGCGCGCAGGGTGCTCTTAATGCTGCCCTGGATGTCGCAGGTGATGTCGCCGATGAAACGGATGCGCAGGGTAGGGTCGGCCAGGTTCTCTTGGCTGAGGTAAACGGGGGCCTCCGGAGCCCAGAAGTGGGCGCAAACCAATACGTCGGCTTGGCGGGCCCAGCGCATGAAGTCGCTGTGGTAGGCGGACGGGTTTTGGGTGAAGTGGTCCCAGGAGAAAGCCCCGCCGTCGTTGCGGGCCACGAGGTGGTCGGCGTCCACGGCGCAGAACGAGAGACCATTGACAGGCCCGTCAGTGAGAAACTGTTCTTCCGTGAGGCGGGTGGCGTTCAGGGCTTCCAGGAGATACTGTGCGCCGTGCGACACACGCCCGTTGCCGGTCACCAGCATTTTGATGGGCGGCAGTTGCACCGATTTCAAAGCCTGTATAAGTTTTTCCAGGGTAAAATGTTTGTCGGGTTGGGGCAGATCATAGAGATGGTGGCGGAGGCCATAGCCGCGCAGGGTGTAATAGACGCCCACAATGCCCGCCCACCAGCCGAACGCGCATACGCGACGGTTGTCATCGTCCACCAGATACTCATAATCCGAGAATGTGATGTGCTTGGCCATCAGGGCTTGCAGCAGCGGGCGGTTGTAAGCCTGCATTTTGGCAATGTGCCCGAAGAAGAAGTAGTGCTTGTTCGGAATGAGCGTGCGGATGTCCGCCTCCTTGATGCCGAACAGGATGTCGCAGTCGTCCACATTTTCGGCCACTTGCACACCGGCGTTGCGGTATGCCTCGTCGCTGTAGGCGCGCGTCTCGCTCGACTGCACCACAAATTCATCCTGCGGGAAGCAGCGTTGCAATTCGGCTAAATGGCTGGGTGTCAGCGCCACGCGATTGTCCTCGGGAACTTTTGTCTCTCTGATAAGTCCGATTTTCATAATATGTTAAAGCGTATTTTTACCCATTATAATATACGGGGCAAAGATACAAAAAAAGGTGCAATCCTTTTTCAATGAGAGAATCTTGGGAGGGAGGAGAGCAAGTTCAATGGTACAGCAAACTGTGTACGGCGTCACGAACGACTACAACGCGCTCGCCATCAACACGGTCAACCACCTCGAATGCAAAGTGAAAATCTTCTATCACCAATTCGCGCCAACCATTGGCTCTCCATTCTTGGTGCAACCTTGCTTCGGAGAATCCTTGAGTCAAGCTGAGAATTTGCAAACCTTTGAACATTCGATTTGCTTTTTTCAACACCGTCTCTTCACTGAGAGACGGATGATTCCGCATGGCGACCTTATAGAATTCGTTGATTTTAATTCTCACAGTGGGGCTGATTATGACTTTCATGGTTGGATTGATAGTATTCATGGATGATTTGCGTCAGTTCGGATTCCCACTCCTCGAGCGTGATGCATTCCGCCAGCTCGTCTTCACCAACTGTGCGAAAAGTACCATGAGGAGAGGCAATGTACTGAGTTCGAGGCTCGTCAACCTCTTGTTTAATAATGTCTTCTGTAGAATGATCTTTTGCCATTTTTCTATTTTATTTTCCGCTGCAAAAATGTACATTTTTTTGAATTATTCAATACTATTTCTTGTGAAAAATTAATTCTTCCGCACCGCAATCACCCTAAGACTGACCTTCAGGGAGCGCGGGGTCCGTGGCTCAGTGTAAAAACCGAATATCCCGATCCAGTTCGTAAATCTTGAGTCCCGTCGTGTCCATCGGAGGCAGCAGCATGTGCTCGCGCCGCGCGTTCAGCTGTTCCATATTCTCCACCGGCCAAAGCATATTCTCCATAACACCTTCGTCATTGTAAACTCCAATGAATTGTGTCCCATAAAGTTGCGGAATGTTTCGGTTCATCAGATCGCGGTCAATCATATAAGCAAGATTGGCCGGGTTGGCGTTGTTATCCGCCACCGCCTTCTTGAGCTGCTCAACATACATGTGAAGAAAGGCCGAGTCGGCATGCTGCGCGACCTGCCATGCGCAAAGAGCGTAATCATAGCTCACTTTCTCCCAAGTAGGAAATCCATATTCGGCAATCAGCTCCTTCAACCGGTTCAGATTCAGGGAGTCCGTATGGTGAATGATTCTCCAGACCGAATCACTTTCCTCGCGCGTCAGTTCCCCGTGCAAAGCCTGGCGGCACTGTTGGTCGCTAATCCGCATTTCATACAACTCAAGCATATAGTCTGTATATTGCTTTTTTTCACCATTTGCCTGGGACAGGGAATCCAGTTTTGGCCAAAAGTCCATCTGTTTGACCGCCTCCAACTTGGGCTGGTTGAAGAAACGGCTGTCCCAGCATTTCCATCTGACAATGCGGAACGCCAGCTCCTTGGTTTTCTCCTGCTCGTTGCACGCCATGGCGGTTGACAAAAAATTGTGCAAATCGGTGAAATGCGGGATTCCATTATAGATGGAGTCCATCCTGCAATACATCCCGTAAGCGATTTCGGGTGGGTAGTCATTATGGTTGATTTTATCCCTAATCTGGCAGTATTCCGTCCACTCCGGCGTCTGCGCGAAGCTGCCGAGCGTGAACAAAGTGAGCAGAAAGATGGTTAAGGTCGGTTTTTTCATACTAATTTTGGGTTATATTGGGAGAAAAAGACGTGATTCAACGGATAAAACAGGGTTTATATTGCGGGATTGGGTATTCATCATCGTTCTTATCTCACGGTTCAACCCCTTCGGCATCCATCGCCAGCCGGAACCCGGTACCATTGGAAATGTGTTCCGGGCGGCACCCGACTCTTGTGTCCACTTCCAAAAACCGAAGTGTTGAGGATCCCCAAGAACCCCCTTTCAACAATTTAAACTCGCCAGTTTCGGGACCATTAGGTCGGTAGTATAATGAATCCGGAACATAATAATCGGGGGAGAACCAATCGCTGCACCATTCCGCAACGTTGCCACTCATATCATACAGACCATAGCCGTTGGGACGTTTACTGCCCACCAAGTGAGTGAAGCCCTGGTGAATATCCCATGCAACAGGCATTATCGTATCGCTGCCGCTGTATTTCAGTCTCGGTCGTTCGCCCCACGCGGCATACTGCCATTCCGCTTCGGTGGGAAGACGGAAATGCCTGCCCGTGAGCTTGTTCAAAGAATCGATGAACGTTTGCGCATCATATCAGGAAACCTTTTCTACAGGGAGAAGTTCCGGAGTGTTTTGACAGGCAGAATGATTGGTGTTATCGTTCCAACAGGATGGATTTTGGTGCATGACAGCCGAATAGAGCTGCTGTGTCACTTCGAATCTGGCCATGTAATACGGGGCAAGGACAATGGTGTCGTAGCCGCTGTATGCGCGCTTCCCCATCACAGGACAAATACGAGAATAGTCACACAGGGTATCCCCGTAATAGTTCTTCCTGACAAACGTGTCGGGAGTTATCAGAACCATGTCGATCTTGACCTTGTCGTTCACGGCAATGGTGATCTTTTTCGGTTGCGCGGATGTGACGAGGAAAAGCGTACATCCGAGAAGTGACAAGATGATGTTTTTCATTCTTAATTTTACATTCTATATTCAGCATTCATAATTGCTTCTTCCGCATCGCAATCACCCTGAACCCGACCAGCGGGGAGGAGTGTATCTATACAAGCGGAAAAAGTATCTATATCAGGTTTTCTTCCAACAGAAACGGAATAACGCCCATATACATGATGCCGTTTTCATCGGTCCAAGGCTTCGCGTTTCCGTCCACAATGACAATCTTGCGGAAGAAGTCGCCCGAATTTTTCAACGAAAAGGTTTCCTGACTACGTTTCTCCTCAGTGTCCACGTTCAATGCCGATTGGATATAGACTTTTTCGCGACCCGTATTGACAACGAAATCGATCTCGTATTGCGACTGTTGCCTCTTGCCGTCCATCACGCGGCTCAGCTCCACCACGCCCACATCCACACTGAAGCCTCTGCGGATGAGCTCGATGAAAATCATGTTCTCCATCAGGTGCGATTTTTCCTGTTGCCGAAAGTTCAGCTTGGCATTGCGCAAACCAGCGTCCATCGAATAGTATTTCAGTGTGTTCTCGAAATAGCGTTTTCCTTTCACATCAAACCGCTTCGCACTCACGAAAAGGTATGCTTCCTCCAAATAGTCCAGATAGTTTTTGATGGTATTGTCCGAAGTGTTGCGTTTCATCAGCGTGCCTGCCGCATTGGCCAGATTGTGCGGGTTGGTCAGCGAGCCCACGGCCGATGACAGCGCATTAATCAGTGCGTCCAGCACCTCGTCGTTCTTCAGTTTGTAGCGCTCCACGATGTCCTTGATATAAACCCTCTTGTGGAGTCCTTTCAAATATTTGCGCTTTTCTGTCTCGTCCTTTTCCAGTACAGCCAACGGCATACCGCCGTGGGTCAGGTATTCCTCCAGCGCATCCGCCTTCTCCATTCCCGAAACGGGATAGAACTCCTTGAACGAGAGCGGAAAGACTCTAATCTCCGACCCGCGATCTCGGAAATTAGTGACGATATCCTTCGAGAGCATTTTGCTGTTTGAGCCGGTAACATAGATGTCAAGATTATTGCGTCCCATCAGGTCGTTCAAGATATCGTAGAACGTGGTGTAGAGCATCTCGCGGTCTTCTTCTGGCACTAACCGCTCGTCCACATCCTCATTCTTCACTTTGTACGACAGCTGAATCTCATCGATGAAGACGTAGTAACGCTTCTCGTCATCCTTCGTCTTTCGGAGCACGAAATCGTAAAGCTCGTTGGGATTTCTGTATTTCACATGCGCCTTCTACTGCAAAAATAGTCGTATTGTTCGACTATTTTTGCAGTGCAAAGATACAATTTTTTTGAACCCGACAGATATCCTGTTCACTTCCTCCTCACCGCAATCACCTGGAAGCCGACCTTCTCCATGTCTTACATCTAAAAATTCACCCCCACCAAATCAATGACAATCCTTGACCCGTCAATGTTGGTGTTGTCCATCTTCACAAAACCATAGGTGTCGTTGTAATAAGCTGTGAGGTAGGTCTTTCCGATGCGGCTTTTAGCAACGGCCTCCACCTTCACGCACGAAAGCGTGCCCATCGGCGTGACCACCTCGCAATCCGTGTCGGTGATCTTGTATTTGTACTTGTTGACGATGCCGCCCGTCCAGGTTTTCCAGCGCTCGTCACCCCACTGGCTGCCGATAGAGAGCGACCATTTCCAAGTATTTCCCTTTTTGATGGGATATTGGATGTACGGGAAGGGATTGAGCTCGAGTATTTGAAACAGGCAATCTCTATTGGGATGCATCCACAAATTCCGTTCATTCTCGACAATGCCAGACCATGACGATGGCCAATTCGACCGCCAGCCATCAAACAGGAAGTAAAAAGCCTCCACCGTTTGATTATAATCTTTACTGAAAGGCTTCGCTGTGCATAAAACTTCCACCTCATAACGATTGATGCAAGAGTCTTTAGCATCAAAAACATCCGAAAAGGAAAAATCCGCCTCATAATAGGTATATGTGACGGTGTCGCCGGTTTCCGTAAGTTCATATCCCTGTTTTGGAATACGTTCGTACCGCATATAGTGTTCCTTGCCCTGCGGATCGAAATAGTGGAACCTAAAGGTGAACTCCCGTTCCGCCTGATAGATTTTGTTGTCCTCGGTGTAGCGGCAAGGATTCGCGGTGTCGTTACGCACCTCAAACCAGACGGATCCACTTCGCGAATATTCGGTGGTTTGTGAAAAGGAAGGAAGACAGGCGCAAGCTGTCAGGATGACGATGGTGATGAGCTTTTTCATTTGTTATGGTTTTTGAAGTTTAAGTATGTATTAGGGAATTATACGTGCAGATCCGCGCGATACGTGGAGATAAAAATCCCCGCGTATCGCTCGTATCTTCACGTATTATTTCATCGTTTTCCATCGTCTCATTTTTTCCTCACCGCAATCACCCTGAAGCCGACCAACGGGGACGGGCCGTCATAGGGTTTCTCACTGTCGATGCGGATGTCATAGCCGGGGTCCAGGTAGCTGCCGCCATATGCGATGCCGCGCTCAGCAACCATCTCCGCCACATTGCCACACATGTTGTATAGACCGAGATTGTTCGGATGATTCGAAAAAACATGGGTGGGATGCCAGTGGTTGTACAACGGATTGTCCTTTTCCGCTATCGGATTTCTGACAATTCTTCTCTCAGGTTCTAAAACCACCAGTTGCCCGTCTTTTCTAGTGATGCACTCGTCACCAACTCTCAAATAGGTGTATAAAGGCCATCCATTATAATTGGTGAGATAGGGGGAATCCATTGAATATGTAGAGAAATGATGTAGAGAATTCGCGCCACGGGCAGCGTATTTCCACTGCTCTTCCAAGGGAAGGGTGTATTCCCAGTCTTCGCCACCCATTTTCTCGGTCAGCCATTGGCAGAACAGCATGGCACCTTCGTGGCTCACACACGACACGGGACTCTGTGCATAAGCAGGATGCGTGTAGTAAACGGGCGGAAGGTCCGGCATCGCCCGCGTGGTGTCGATCATCGCCTTCTCGTAGTCGGCCATGCGTCCCTGCGCCTTCAGGTCGTCCAGGAAGAGGTTGTATGAGGCGTTGCTCACTTCTGTCGCCAACATACGGAATGCCGCAAAGGTCACCCATGTCGTGTCCTTTCCTATAATTATCGAATAATGACCCGCCGGCACCTCCACGAAAGATCCCACGAGTTGTTTCTCCATTTTTACGGTTTTCCTGTCGGGCTTCTGCGCCCAGGTCGCCGCCACTGCAGCAACCAAAAGGATGGTCAAGGTCAGTTTTTTCATAATGGTTAAGGTTTTGGTGATTGGTTTCTATAAGAGAATAACGTATGTTACGGGGAGAATCTTGGGTGGGAGGATGTTTTTATCTTCGGGTGTATGCGATATGCCCCTACGCTGTCATGTGTATGGCATCCGATATCCTCCCGTCCCCGTTAGGGGACACCTATCTGTAGAAAAACGGATGCCCGTGCGTTCCCAAAATCCCCGTGAGGGGATTCATTAAATTATTGGGGATGATATCACGTTCGCACCGTGTCAACCGGCTCGAACCGCAGCGACAGCGCCGACTGCACCGTGACGACCAACACCGTGAGGGCCAGTAGGGTAAGGTAGGCGATGAGGAAGAGCCAGACCGCGATGGGTGCATGACAGACGAACAGCTTCAGCCACTGGCGGAGCAGCAGGAGGCTGACGGGCACGGAGAGCAGGAAGGCGACGGTGCAGAGGAGGGCGTACTTACCGTTGGCGCGGGCGAGCAGCTGTCCCGTGGAGGAGCCGAAGATCTGCCGCAAGCCCAGTTCTGGACGGCGGTAGGTCATCTCCAACAGCAACATCCCCGCCACACCCATCAGCGCGAGCAAAACCGCCACTCCGCATAGGATGAACAACCCTTTTGATAGGCCGGCCTCCTTGGAGTAGAGCCCTTCCAGATCATCCTCCAAGGTGCTGACTTTCAACTCGCCATCATCCCCGAAATCGTGGGCTAATCTGCGGATGCCCTGCACCAGGGCAGCAGTGTCGGCCCCGTCGTTGTACTTCACGAAGAAGTGCCCCGTCATCATCCCAAGTTCGCTGGCGAGTTCCAGCGCCATCGGCTGGATGGTGTCGTAAAGCGGTCGGAAGTGGAAGTCGTGCGCGAAGCCCACAATCTGCGTCTTCATCATGCCGTCGGAGAAGTTGTAATACCAGTTCAACTGCAGATGATACTGTTCCTGCGCTTTTCGGTTGAAAATCACATAACGCAGTGTATCCGCTGTATCGCACTTATCAAACGGGGTTCCGTCGGCCATCTTAATACCGAAAAAGGTCAAGAAATTCGGTGCCACGCTCATCACGTTGAAGATCGCATTCGTGGCGGAATCACCATCGGCCGTCCACATCGTGCGCCCGAATATCGAATAACCTTGACGAAGAATGTTGTGCGAGGCAAACGTCACATCGCTTACGCCGGGTAGCTTTTTCAGCGCTGCAACAAATTCATCTGTCTTTTGGTATCGGATATCCGAGCTGTAATTCAGGATATTGTGCGTCTCATAGCCCATGTCATACTGTTTGAGGTAACGGTTTTGGACAGCAACGTACAGTGTGCAGGTCAGTATGACAGAGGCGAGCAAGAATTGTAACCCGATGAAGCATGTGCGCAGCCGCATCCCCGTCTTGGAGAAGCCGTAATTGCCCTTCAACGCGACATCCGGCGACACGGCGGTGACCATTCGCGTTGGGTAAATGGAAACGATAACTCCGACAAAGATGGACAACAATAAGGTAGTCAGGATGATAGGGACATTGCCGGACAAGGTGACGGGGTTGGACAGCATGGGGATTTCGGGTAGGCGGGTGCAAAGCAGGAAGAGGACGAAAGCGATGAGGAAGGCCACGAGCGACAGGGTGATATAGCCTTTCGCCATCGACCACCATATTCCGCAGTCCGACTCGCCAAGCACCTTGCGGGTGTTCATGCGGCGCATCCGCAGGGGCGCCTCCGCGATGGCGAAGTTGGCGAAGTTGAGGAAGGCGATGATGAGGACCGCCCACGCGATGCCGGCCAGACAGTTCGTCACGAAGCGGCTCACCGTTCCATAATCAGATTCCACATCCGTCTTGAAGCGGATATCCTTGGCCGCCACTAAGCGTACCACCGGCGCACCGGTCCGTGCCTTTGCCTTCTGAAAACACTCGTATTGGGCTGTGATTCGTGCCGCTATCGTATCCTCCGACGTGCCCGGTTTCAACTTCACATAGAAGCATCCCATCGGATCCGGTTTTTCCATCTTGGCCTTCACTATCACGGGCACATGGTCGGAAGAATCCGTGGAAGCTCTGAGTCTCAGCATCTTCGTATGCCCAGCCTTTGTTCTCATGCTTATGTTTGATCCAGCTGTGAAGGATTCCGCCTCATTCTCGGTTTCGCTGCAAAGATGCAGCCTTGTGAACAGCGTGTCAGATTCCATTCGAGTGCTGAAAACCCAATAATAGAACGGTTCCGGCCACGGCCACAACGCATTGAGGGAGTCCCTGTTGACATTCGCAATCTCATATTTCAGTCGAGGCGGCTCGAAGAAGATTACAGGGTTCCCGATAGCGTTGTTCTCGGGCAGGTCTTGATACACTGCCACCACCCGATACCGCAGGAGCGTGTCTTCTTCAGGCTCCAAGAACTTTTTGTTGCGGTATTCCATCTCAAGATAATCGCCAACGGCATTCTCCTTTGGGAAAAGTTTGTCGGCCAACGATTTCGGCATTACGACCTCGTGTTCCGTATCTAAATCGGCAAAGTCGCCCGCCACACACTCGAACCCGAAAAACGGGAAGAAGTCCGTGTCATAGATCCGAATTAAAGAGACATCGGCAATGTCTTTCGCCGGATTATGCAGCATATAGTACGAGTGCAGTTCGTGGAACGAGCTTATTGCCTCCACCTCATCCTGACTGTTGAGGAATGCAGCAAGATTGTCTTGGATGACGTAATCGGAGAATCCTTGTCCGACATCGTTCTCCTCCACGCGGTACATCCGTTCGGAGTCCGCGAGGCAGCGGTTGTAGCGGCGGTCGTAGCGGACCTGCGCCATTAGGATCATGAAGACGGCCAGGGCGGTGGCGAGGCCGAGGAGGTTGAGGATTTTTGGGGTGTGTTTCATATTTCTTGGGTTTTTGGTTCTTGTGTGACCCCCACACTGCGCTTCGCTTGTATGGGGTTAATTGCGCTTCGCGCGTGTCGCCTCTCCGAGGCTATGCGTCACCGAGACATCATCATTCATCGCTGCACCATTCCGGCCGACGATAGGAGGCCGGAACCTCCTACTCGCAAGAGCACGCATCATCGTTCAATCGTTCCGTCTTGCATCTTCACGATGCGATGTGCGAAGCTGGCGTCGTGGGCAGAGTGGGTGACCATGACGATGGTGGTGCCGGAGGCGTTGAGGTCGCAGAGGAGGTGCATAACGTCGAGGCCGTTGTGGCTGTCGAGGTTGCCGGTGGGTTCGTCGCAGAGAATGAGCTTCGGGGTGGAGACGACCGCCCGGGCCACAGCGACGCGTTGCTGCTGCCCGCCCGAAAGTTGCTGCGGGTAGTGGCTCGCCCGGTGGATGATGCTCATGCGGTCCAGCACCTCGTTGACCTTCGCCTTGCGCTCCGACTTGCTGAGGCCGAGATAGCGCAACGGCAGCTCCACGTTCTCGAAAACGTTCATGTCGTCGATGAGGTTGAAGCTCTGAAAGACGAATCCGATGACCCCGCGCCGCAGCTTCAACCTATCGCGCTCTTTCAAACCGCTCACGTCGCGGCCGTCAAGGAGATAGCGGCCCGAGTCGGGGGTGTTGAGGAGGCCGAGGATGTTGAGCAAGGTGGTCTTGCCGCAACCGGAAGGGCCCATTATGGCTATGAACTCGCCCTTCCGGACCTCCATATTTACTTGCTGTAGCGCTTTAGTCTCCACCGTTTCGGAGCGAAAGCTTTTGCTGATGTTCTCTAATCGTATCATTGTTTCGTTGTTTCGTTCTAATATCATCGTTTCATCCCATCATCCGTACCTCTACCGAGTTCTCGCCCCTGCCGGGCTGCTCAAGGAAGTGGTTTCCAAAACCATGCCAAAACACAAAAACAACTGATTTTCAAACAGATACATATATAATCACATTCGGAAAGCGTCAATTTTTGGGACAACGGTGTGTGAAAAACAGACAATTTTATGCAACAGGACTGTAGATATCAACACCTCTCTACTTTAAATACATTGAAAATCTCAACCTACCGGACGAAAGTCATCACGAACGTAGTATTCGGGCGCGTCCGCAGCGTGAGGGTGCCGCCCGAAAGCCGCATGATCTGGCGGGAGATGCTCAGTCCGATGCCGGATCCATCGGTTTTAGTAGTGAAGAAGGGAATAAAAATACGCTCCTCGACCTCCGGCGGAATCGGACCGCCGCTGTCGCTGACCTCCATGACCACATCCCCTCTTTCGTTGAGGAATCCCCGGACCTCCACCCAGCCGTCGTTCCCCTGCCCTATTGCCTCCACGGCGTTCTTCAGCAGGTTGTTGAGTACGCGCCCGACAAGGTTCTCGTCGGCGTGGAGCAGCATGTTGCCGGGCTCCACCGACCAGCGGAAGTCGATGCGGGTGTTCTCCGGCACGGACTGCACCAATTGCACTGCACGTTCCACTAGTCCGCGGACATAGAAGAGTGTCGGCGCGGGCGTTGGGATGTGCGTGAACTGCCGGTATGACTCCACAAACCCCTCAATGCCCTTGCCCGTGGAGTGGATAACATCCAGTCCCTTGTAGAGTTCCGACGAAGTATCGGGAACCAGCGTACGCAGACTTTCGCTCAGCGAGGTGATGGGACTTACGGAGTTCATAATCTCGTGCGTGAGTACGCGGGTGAGCGAGATCCACGAGTCAATCTCCTTGTTATCCAATTCGTTGTGTATGTCGTTGACAACCAAGATGCGGAGGTTGCGGTCGCGAATGCGGCTTTGGGAGACCTGGAGGGAGAGTTGGTGGGTGCTTTCGCCGTCATGGAGGGTGAGCGTGCGGGTATCACCGGCCGCTGCCACGAGCAGCATGTCCGCCAGACAGCCACTCACGCGGTCGAGCTGACGGATGTGGGTTAGCACGGGCAGCCAGAAAAGTTCCGCGGCTGCCCGGTTAGTCTGCGTGACGAACCCCTGTTCGTCATACGCCACGATGCCGGTGCGTACGTTTTCGAGAATTTGGGCGTAGTAGCGTTCTTTGTCGATGGTTTCCTGACGGGTACGACTGAGCATGTCGCGGATGCGGTTCAGCGACGCGGCCAGCTCACGGTCGCTGCGCCGGCGGTTACCCTCGGGGAAGGTGAAGCTGAAGTCGCCGCCTGCCACTGCCTCCGACAGAAACTTGATGCGATTGTTAATCCGTCGGTTACGCCGGATCAGCAGAAACGTGGTGATAGACCACGCAAAGAGGATTGCTATGATGATGGTGATCATATTGTGATTCGTTGGCTAATGGCCAAAAGCAAATAGCTAAATTCCGTATTTCTTCATCTTGTTATAGAGGGTCTGCCGAGTAATGCCTAGCGTGGCGGCCACGGTGGTGAGGTTGCTGCCGCATTTGGCGATGCATTTGCGGATTAACTCGGCTTCCATTTCCTCCAACGTGGTGATTTCCTGCGCGTTGTCTTTTGCCATCGGGGGCGTGAGTTTGAAATCCCGCGCTTGTAATTCAGGGCCGTCGCTGACGATGACCGCGTGCTCCACGGCGTGTTCCAACTCGCGGATGTTGCCGTACCAAGGGTGTCCCATCAGTTTACGCGCAGCATCGGGACTCAGTTTGAGGGTGGGTTTGTGGTATTTTTCAGCAAAGACGGTCAGGAAACGCTCCGCGAAGGGTAGGATGTCCTCGCGGCGCTCGCGCAGGGGCGGAATTTCCAGGTGGATGGTGTTGATGCGGTAGTAGAGGTCCTCTCGGAACTCGCCGCGAAGCACTTTCTCGTCAAGCTTCTGGTTGGTGGCGCTGATGAGCCGGAAATCGACGGGGACAGCTTTGTTACTGCCTACGCGGGTGACTGTGCGCTGCTGGATGACCGTCAGCAGCTTGGCCTGCTGCGGGAAAGCAAGGTTGCCAATCTCGTCGAGGAAAAGGGTACCGCCGGCGGCCTCCTCTATTTTGCCCGCGCGATCGCTCTTCGCGTCTGTGAACGCGCCTTTCACGTGCCCGAACAGCTCGCTTTCGAAAAGCGTTTCGGTTAGCGCACCCAAATCGACAGTCATGAATGGTTTGTCATTGCGGGCGGAGAGTTTGTGTATCTCTTTAGCCAGCAATGTTTTGCCAGTTCCGTTCTCGCCCGTGATGAGGATAGCGGCGTCCGTGGGGGCGATCTTTTCCACCATCAGTCGAAGTTCCCGCATCGCCGGACTGTCACTCCAGAACAGGGCGCTTTCGTTCTGCGATTTCCGTTTTAGGGCTCCCTTTTCGGGAGTACAGGCGCGGATGAGGGTAGCGATGAGGCGGTCGTTGTCCCATGGCTTCACCACAAAATCGGATGCGCCCTCCTTCATGCCCGCCACTGCCAGCTCGATGTCGGCGTAGGCGGTGAAGAGCACCACGGGGAGCTGCGGGTAGAGCCGTTTGACCTCGCGGAGCCAGAAGAGGCCCTCGTTGCCGGTGTTGAGTCCGGCGGAGAAGTTCATGTCGAGCAGCACGACGTCGGGCCGGCACTGCTCGATTTGCCGCAGCAGGGTGTTGGGCGACGACAGCGCGACCACCTGCCGAAACTCGCGATCCAGCAGCAGCTTGAGCGCGGCGAGCACGTTGCGGTTGTCATCGACGATGAGGATGGTGTTGAGCATCGGTTCAGTTTTTCTTTATCGTTCCAAAAATTGCGCCAAAAATAGAAAATATAACCATAACAGGGTGTTGCCAGGAAACGAAAAGGCGCATTGTGTCCAAAAATGAGACGGAGGTGTCAAATTTTTGGACGATGAATGGCGAGGAGCGGGAAATATGCGACCCCTAACGGGGATGAGAATTTCTTCCTCACCGGAATAATCCCGACCAGCGAGAAGAGACCGTCGTCGCACTTCTCGCTGTCGATGCGGATGTTGTGTAATGGCGAAACTCACTTCTTGCCACTAACCGTTATCCTGTTGGCAGTGAAATCCGTCACCACAGTTCCGTAGGGTATGGTGTCAATGGTGTAATGTGCGATGTGGGAAATTTTGTCTTCCGGGGCACTGCTTTCTCCGAGAGGAGGAATTAACTCATAAACAAAGAAGAACGGAAGATATTTTTCGTACCCTTATTTTTCCTATCTTTGCAATCCCAGAATATGTTTTTGCAAATAATCAACAATCAATAATTTATAAATATGAAACAATTAATCGAATGCGTTCCCAATTTCAGTGAGGGAAGAAATCCTGAAATCATCAACCAAGTGGCCGACGTGATCCGTCAGGCCGAAGGTGTAACCCTGTTGGATGTGGATCCCGGTGCGACGACCAACCGCACGGTGGTAACTTTTGTCGGCACGCCCGACGCGGTGGTGGATGCCGCCTTCCAACTCATTGCCAAGTGTCAGGAACTCATTGACATGCGCTATCATCATGGTGACCATCCGCGCTTCGGCGCTACGGACGTTTGCCCGTTTGTGCCCGTTGCCAACATCACGATGGAGGAGACGGCCGAGTATGCCCGCAAACTGGCCAAGAAGGTGGGCGAGGAGTTGAATATCCCCGTGTTCTGCTACGAAAATGCCGCTTTTGAGGAGAAACGCCGCAACCTCGCCAACTGCCGTCAGGGCGAATATGAAGCGTTGAAAGAACGCATCACGACCAAGGAGTGGAAGCCCGATTTCGGGCCGAACAAGTTCACAGAGAGTGTGGCCAAGAGCGGTGCCACCGCCATCGGTGCCCGCGACTTCCTCATCGCCGTCAACTACAACCTGAACACCACCTCCACGCGCCGCGCCAACGCCATCGCGTTCGACGTGCGCGAGAAGGGCCGCCCGAAGAGAGAAGGCAATCCCATCACGGGCAAGAAAGTACTCGACAAAGACGGCAAGCCCGTCATGATTCCGGGAACCCTCAAGGGTACGAAAGCCATCGGCTGGTACATTGCCGAATATGGTGTGGCGCAGGTTTCCATGAACATCACCAATACCAACCTCACGCCGCTGCATGTGGCGTTTGATGAGGTTTGCGACAAGGCCGCCAAGCGCGGCGTGCGCGTCACGGGTGCGGAAATCGTGGGTCTGGTACCCAAGAAAACGCTGATCGATGCTGCCGACTACTATCTGGCCAAACAGCACCGTTCGTTGGGCATTGATGAGAAAGAGAAAGTGAAAATCGCCGTCAAGTCCATGGGCTTGGATGATCTGAAACCCTTCAATGCAGAAGAAAAAGTGATTGAATATCTCCTTGAAAAAGAAGATACTACACCGAAGTTGGTAGATATGACTTGCACGGGATTCGCCAACGAGACGGCCTCCGAAAGTCCTGCCCCCGGCGGTGGTTCCATCTCCGCCTACATGGGCTCGCTCGGTGCCGCTCTCGGCACCATGGTCGCTAACCTCTCCTCCCACAAACCCGGTTGGGATGCCAAGTGGGAATTCTATTCCAAGTGGGCGGAAAAAGGCCAGGCGTTGAAAGACACGCTGCTCGCCCTCGTGGATGAGGACACCAACGCCTTCAATGTGATTATGAACGCCTTTGGTATGCCGAAGGGCACGCCGGAGGAGAAGGAAGCGCGTTCTCAGGCCATCCAGGATGCCACCAAATATGCTACCGAAGTGCCGATGCGCACCATCGAGACCTCCTTTAAGGTGTTTGAAATCTGCGAAGCGATGATCAAGAAGGGCAACCCCGCCAGCGTGTCTGACGCGGGCGTGGGCGTGCTTTGTGCTCGTGCGGCCGTCCACGGCGCTTACCTCAACGTCAAAATCAACGCCTCCTCCCTGAAAGACAAGGAGTGGGCCGAGATGATGATCACCAAGGCGCACGATTATGTAGTGAAGGCCGACCGCATCGAAAAGAGATTGATGAGGTTAACGGAGAAGGTAATAGGATAAGGATAGGCGTGCCGAAGGCACGATGTTTTAGTAACCCCACACTGCGGCCTGTCGGCCTTAGTATGGGGTTATTTATGTTTTGTGCTTTCAGCACGGCGTTGCTGGTGTAACAAAACCCAAACAAACCCCTGTCTTAAAAATTTGTATCTTTGCCATCCGAAAAACCGTCATCGTAATATTATCAAGATGAAAATATTAGTGGTCCTTTCCCGCATCCCATTCCCGTTGGAGAAGGGAGACAAGTTGAGAGCCTACTATCAGATCAAGGAGTTGTCGAAACAACACGACATTTATCTGGTGGCCCTCTACAACCGTGCTGTGCCGGCGGAGGCGATGCGCGAATTGACTCCATTCTGTCGCGAGGTGCACTTCCTAAAACAGAATCCGGTGCGCAGCGTGGTTAACATGGCGGGCGCATTGCTGAAGGGCCTACCCGTGCAGTGCGGCTACTTCTACAGCCACCACAACCACAAGCAGATTGACAAAATCATCCAGCGCGTGCAACCCGACCATATCTATTGCCAATTGTTCCGCATGGCGGAGTATATAAAGGATTATTCTATACCAAAAACGCTTGATTATCAGGATGTTTTCTCCAAAGGCATGGCCCGCCGCGCAGAGAATGCGAAAGGTCTCGTCAAGTGGTTCTTCAACATGGAGCACCGCCGGGTGGCGCGCTATGAGGCGGATATTTTCGACAATTTTGACCACAAGACCATCATCACGGCTGTAGATCGCGATCTCATCCCGCACCCGTGTCGCGAGGAGATTGCCGTAGTGCCCAATGGCGTGGAGTTCGACAAGTTTTCTTACCATGATGAAGAGAAGGAGTACGACCTGATTTTTTCGGGCAACATGGGATACGCGCCCAATGTGGATGCTGCCGAGTACCTCGTGAGCGAGATTCTGCCACTCTTGTTGGTGAAGTTCCCGCGCTTGCGTCTGGTCCTTTGCGGAGCCACGCCCTCGCCACGCGTGCAAGCCCTCCGGAGCGAGCATGTGGTGGTTACCGGCTGGGTGGACTCCATGGCGGAGTGGTACGCCAAATCCAAGATTTTCATCGCGCCTATGCGCATGGGCACAGGCTTGCAAAACAAGTTGCTGGAGGCCATGTCCATGTCGCTGCCCTGCATCACCTCGCCATTGGCCGCCCGACCATTGGTGGAAGCCGAGCAACATGATGCGGTCGTCTCATGCACAACCACGCAGGATTATGTGCAGGCCGTGAGCCGCTTGCTCACCGATGAACAAGCTTATCGTACATTGTCGGCCAGCGGATACAACTACGTGCACCAGTTTTACGATTGGGAGAACTCGGTCCGCATTTTGGACAATCTCATGCAATCCTGATTTCTGATAGAGAATTTGTTTTTTTTGAAAAAAGAAGGATGGCGCATTCATCCTTTTTTGAGTATATTTGCAGCCGTATTTCTATTCTAAATATCCGCTGCCATGTACATGAACGAATCTCTCTTTAACGATTTTCTCAATTGCAGGGAGATTCTATGGACAGGCATCAACTTCTCCAAGGCGAAATTTACCAAAAGTGCCTTCAATTTCACGCAGGAAATCATGCAGCACTATTTCCACGACTGGAATCTGCTGATTCTGAACGACCAAAAAAAATACGACATCCGTATGAGCTTCCGCAAGCCCATCATGCAGTACGACCTGTCGGTGGTTACCAAGGCCAACAAAAATGTGCGGGTCAACAGTGTGCTGACGGAGCGCATCAATTTGAAGGACACGCTGACGGAGGAGGACATTTGCGCATTTGTCCCGCAGTTTTCCTTTGCTGCCAAACAGCCTTTCGCCCTGACCTTCATCGTCGAGTCGTTTGATGCTGTGGCCAAGGTGGCGGCGGTGTGGGTGGTAATATACAAGACGGATAGCGGAGAGACGGTGCTCTGCGAGCAGTTTCTCAAAGTACCCAGCGGTATCGGGACGCGCAACTATTGGGCCAGGATTTTTTACAATATTCTATACGATATCAAGACTTTTGCTTTTTTGCGATGGGAAAACATGGTTCAAAATGTCGCAGAAGCGAAGGTTGATTCGGATAATTAACAAAATATTCATAGTTTATGGGAGCATTCAAAGCATACGATTTCAGAGGTGTGTTCGGTCGCGATTTCGATTTGGACACCGTTTACAAATTTGGTTTTTTCTTGCCTTCATTATTGGAGACGGACAAGGTGCTAGTGGGACGCGACATGCGCGTTTCTACCCCGCAGATGTTTGAGGCCCTGTCGCGTGGCATCACCGACGCGGGTGCGGATGTGTATGACATGGGGCTGACCACCACGCCGATGGTCTATTATTTCACAGCACAACATCATTTCGGCGCCTCCGTGATGATCACCGCCTCGCACAATCCGAAAGAACACAATGGATTGAAGGTGTCACGGACCAATGCGCTGCCCGTGGGCTATGATACCGGTCTGGGTGAGATTGAGCGCCGCGTGAAAGAGGAATCCGTAGTGCCGGTTGCTAACAAAGGCAAAATCGTGCCCTACGATGTGAAAGCCGAATACCTTCAATTCCAATCGCGCTATCATCACGACCTGTCGAATCTGAAGATGGTGATGGATTGCAGCAACGGTATGGCTTCCATCCTCGTGAAGGAGATCTTCGGCGAGTCTCCCGTATATCTCTTTGACACTTTGGACGGTACGTTTCCAAATCACGAGGCCAACCCGCTGGAATTGGAAAATGTGGAGGCCTTGCAGGAGAAAGTGCGCGCCGAAAAAGCTGACATCGGTGTGATTTTCGATGGCGACGCCGACCGCGTAATGTTCGTTGACGAGCATGGCGATTTCATCGCGCCTGACTTGATGATTGCCGTGTTGGGCCACTATTTCATTGAAGAGAAAGGCTATCAAGGCAAGGTTATTCAGGATATCCGTACTTCCAAATCGGTGACGGAATATGTTGAGAAGATGGGCCGTGAGGTGGAAATCTGGCGCGTGGGGCGAGCCTATGCCGCGCTCAAGTTGCGCGAAATTGACGGTGCCTTCGGAGGCGAGTTCGCCGGCCACTACTATTTCCGCGACTTCTTCTACTCCGACTCCGCCATGATTGCCGCACAGGTGCTGCTGCATGTCTTCTCCGAAATGAAGAAAAAAGGCATCTCTGTGTCACAACTCATCAGCCAAATCAAACAATACGCCAACTCTGGCGAGATTAACTTCACCATACAGGAGAAAAAAGAGGCGATGGAGGCGGTGAAAACGCATTTCTGTGTCCTGGAAACTCCTGTCAAAATGCTGGATTTTGACGGCTACCGCATTGAATTCAAAGACTGGTGGTTCAACATCCGTCCTTCAAACACAGAACCATATTTGCGCTTGTTGATGGAAGCCCGCACCGAAGACATGCTTCAGGAGAAACTGGCGGAAATGAAAAAAGTACTGGCCCCGTTTATCCTTTCCTAAGCTGGATGCGCATTACCGTACCCTGATCGATTACCGAGGATTTGACGAACAGTTTGCCTCGGTGGTATTCGTTGATGATGCGCTTGGCTAAAGTTAGGCCCAAACCCCAGCCACGGTTTTTGGAAGTGTAGCCGGGAGAGAATATTTTCTTGTGCATCTTCGCAGGGATGCCCTTGCCGGTATCCTCGACATCCACAAACACATATTTCTTGTCTTCCGTGATGGATATGTGGATGGAACCTTTGCCGTCCATGGCATCTACGGCATTTTTGCACAGATTTTCAATCACCCATTCGAACAGATAACGGTTCAAAGGAAGTACGATGTTCTCCTGCTCCGGCTTGTCGAACGTGATTTTCACCATGGAGGAGATGCGGGATTGCAGATAGGGAACGAATTCATCTACCACCATGATGAGGTCGGTATCATCCAATACTGGCGCAGAACCGATTTTGGAGAAACGCTGCGCGATGGTCTCCAACCGCTTCACATCCTTGCCGATTTCAGTAGGGATGGACTGATCTATTTCCATGTCCTTGAGCAGTTCATTCCAGGCCATCAGGGAAGAGATGGGCGTGCCTAATTGGTGCGCCGTTTCCTTGGACATGCCCACCCAGATGCGGTTTTGCTCCGAGCGTCGCTGCGTGCTGAATAGCAGGTAGGCGATGATGATGAAAACGAGGATGAACCCCAGTTCGATAAACGGGAAAATACGCAACTGCTTCAGCACTGCCGATTCTTCGTAGAAGACGTAGCACGTTCCGTGGTCCAGCAGGTTGATTTCTATCGGGGCGTTGGCGTCTTTCATCTTGCTCAAGGTGGAGGCCAATAACGAAGGGTTGGCGAGTCGCGCCGAATCGATGTTGCCCGTGTTGATAATGTGGGTTTTGGTGCTGTCGGTGATGATGACCGGCACGGAAGCCGAATTGATAACCGTCTCCTGGAAGAACGACTGCACTAAGTTGTCAATTACCACATGGAGGTCGCTGTATGCGGGAGATTCCTGGTAATAAATGGTGAGATAGCGGTTCCGAAGGTACGGGATGGTTAGGCTGTTGTACTTCTCCAGCTCGTCGCCCATCTCTTTGATGTTGCGCATCCGGGCCACGCTGTCGGGCACATTGACGGAGGCATCGATATTGCCGTTGCGGTTGGTTACCAGCAAGGGTACGGTCTTGTTGGCGGAGATGATGCTCTGGTAGAAGGTGATATCGGCGTCCAGCGGAGCCTCGATGATTTTCTGGATAGCAGTGGCCAGGATTTTGGCGTGGTTATCTTCCTCCAGCTTGATAGAGTTGAAGAAATTCTCGGTCTCATTCACGATTTGCGCCTTGTAAGAGATGGCGCCTGCCCAGATTTCGATACGTTTCCGTTCTTCTTGGGCAATGTTGTTGATGAGCTTGTTGGAATACACGATAATCACCACGAAGACGATGACCGCTGAAACGAAGAGCAGCCATTTCCAACGGGCGCTATGTTGGTCGTTGCGTGCCATGGTGACGGGTTACTCGGCGGCTACCAGCAGCTTGTCAATAATCTGTTCGACCGTGATGCCTTCGGCTTCAGCCTTGTAGTTTTTGATGATACGGTGGCGCAGGATGTTGTGGGCCACGGCCTTCACGTCCTCAATGTCGGGGGAGTACTTGCCGCCGAGCACGGCGTGTGTTCTGGCACCGATGATGAGGAACTGCGATGCACGCGGACCTGCACCCCAGGAGAGGTAGTCGTTGGCCCATTGATGTGCCTGGGTAGTGCCCGGGCGGGTCAAGGTGGCCAAGTTGACAGCATAGCGATATACGTTCTCCGGGATAGGAATCTTCTGCAACAGCTTTTGATAGAAGATGATGTCTTCCACCGTGAGCACGCGTTTGGGCTCCTGCATGGCGCCGTGGATAGTGCTCTTCACAATCTGAACCTCCTCATCCTGTGTGGGGTAATCCAGCATGATATTGAACATGAAACGGTCTTGCTGGGCCTCGGGCAGCGGGTAGGTACCCTCTTGCTCGATGGGGTTCTGGGTGGCCAATACGAAGAACGGGTCTGGCAGTGCGTAGGTAGTACCGTTCATACTGACGGAGCGCTCCTGCATGGCTTCCAGCAATGCGGATTGCGTTTTGGGCGGCGTACGGTTGATCTCATCCGCCAAGACAATGTTGGCAAAGATGGGGCCCTTGACAAACTTGAAATTACGACTGTCGTCCAGAATCTCTGCACCCATGATGTCGGAAGGCATCAAGTCGGGGGTGAACTGGATACGGTTGTAGCTCATGTCCACAGCCTTGGCAATGGTGGTGATCATCAAAGTCTTGGCCAAACCCGGCACACCGATCAAAAGTGCGTGGCTGCGGCTGAACATGGCCATCAAGATGTTCTTGACCACCTCGTCCTGACCCACAATCACTTTTGCAATCTCCTGTTTTAACTCTGCGTATTTTTCAACAAAAGCCTCAATGGCTTCCACGTCAGTTTTCGTGTTCAAATCCATAGTAATTATAAGTCTTTATCTAATATCTTTCAACTCTAAACTCTAAACCCTCAACCCTTATCAAGGTATCTGCCATTTGCTAACGAATGGGCACTCTTTATATTGTGCATTCAGTTTGATGCTGGTCACTTTGACTTTCTCCAGCACCCATTTCTGAAGGGCGTTGTATTTCTTTTCTTCCAGCGCGGCGTTCTTGATCATGTCGTAGTCCTCCACGATGTTGGCCTTGTGCTCGGCGACTTTCTCCTTGAGGTAGATGAGCCGGTAGCCCATGATGCCATCTTCGTTGACGAAGGGCACGCATTCGGAGTACTCGCCGGGGATGAGCTTGTTGAGCGTGGCGAAGGTGGCCTCGTCCAGCGACTGTTTGTCGAAGCTGTAGGAGTTGGTATAAGGGTTGACCACCATGCCGCCGTTGGATTTGGTGGGCCCTTCGGAGTATTTCTTGGCCGCTTCGCTGAGGCCGAGTTTCTCGTTGATGATGATGCCGCGGACGCTGTCGAGGTAGGAGATGGCGTTCACCTGCTCTTCGGTGGAGGGCTTGGGTTGGATGAGGATGTGGGCCACGTGGATGGATTCTCCCTTGCGCTCAATGAGTTGGATGATATGGTAGCCAGCACGGGTTTTGAGCACTTGGGAAATTTCGCCGGACTTGAGGTTAAAAGCCACAGCTTCAAATTCGGGGTAGAGGGTGCCGCGTTCCACGAAGCCGAGGTCGCCGCCCTTGGAGGCACTGCCCGGGTCGTCGGAGTAGAGGCGTGCGAGCATGGAAAATTTTTCGCCCCGGAGCACGCGCTCGCGATACTCGTTGAGCCGCGCCTTCACGGCCTCGATTTCCTCTTCGCTCACAGGCGGAATCTTCACAATCTCACCGAACTGATAGCTGGTGGGCACGACGGGCAGACTGTCGGCGCTCAGGTTCTTGGCGAATTGCTTCACTTCCGACGGCGTGATGGTGATGTTGCCCGTGATCTTGGATTGCACCTGCTCGATGAGCGCTTGGTCGTACATCATCTCCTTCAGATCCTTCTTGATGTCTGCCATCGACTTGTGGAAATACTCTTCAATGTACTTGGTATTGCCGCCCACTTGCTGCAGGAAATAGGAGAGTCGCGCGTTGACGCGGTAGTCGATCTCCTCGTCCGTCACCTCGATGCTGTCCAAGTCGGCCTGGTTCACCATCAGCTTGTTGTACATCAGGGTTTCCAGAATGTAACAGCGGGTCTCTTCCGGATCCTCCACCGTGTTGAACTGGGAGGTGTAGTCGAGATAGTGCTTCTCAAGGTCTGACTGCATGATGATCTCTTTGCCCACAACCGCCACGATGCCGTCAACGGGGACACCTTTGTTTTGTCCGAAAAGGGCAAAAAAGCAACAAACCAGCAGACTACTTAAAAATAATTTTTTCATCATCATGTTCAGCTGAAATAAAAAAACGCGTCAGCGAAACGCGGGGCGAAAATACAAAAAAAAGAAGACAACCGCCTTCTTTTCCTTGATAAAAACGCAATAATGTGGGCAGGATTATTTTCTGCCAAGACTTTCGTCGGAAACTGTCAGTTTCTTTCTGCCTTTCGCTCTGCGGGCTGCCAAAACGCGACGGCCGTTAGCGGTGGACATTCTCTCTCTGAAACCGTGTTTGTTTCTGCGTCTTTCATTCGAAGGTTGATATGTTCTTTTCATCTCTCTAAATGTTTATTTTTTTCTCTTATTTTTTGGGGGTGCAAAAATACACTTTTTTTCAAATAAACAAACTTTTTGTTGTTAAAAAAAATTATAGTCCGATACACTGTCTGTATTTCCACTTTTTTTAGTATTATTGCTTTCCTTTTTATATTGAATAAAAATTTATCCTTATGAATAAGAATATTCCTATACTGTTTGTAGCTATCTTATTGGCTATCAGTAATTTTTCGTTTTCGCAGACCGAAACACCCTATATGAACTTCAATCCGGAGAAGCTCAAGGAAAATGCGAAGTACACCAAAAATTTTGCCCCGAACAATTTTGACGAAAAGGTGTTGTACAACTGTATGTGCGCTGTGGTGGACGCCGCCCGCGCGGAATACCGATTCCTGCCCGCCCTGAAACACGACCTAAAAATTGACTCCACCGCCCAGTTCCAGGCAGATTTCATGGCTTCCAAGGATGAGAAGACGGAAGACAACTACGCACCTTACAAGACCTTGTACTATCGTATGCATAAATACGGACTTTCCGGCAACGGCGTGGAATTGGTCGCCAAGACCAAAGCCTATCTCGGCGAGCAGGAATACTCATACTATGACCTTTGCCTCTCTGCCGTTCAGTCCCTTCTCAAAAATGTCAAGGTGGCCGATATCCTTCTGGATAAACAATACAGCTACATCGGCGTGGGCTTGAACACCGACGCGCAGATGAAGAACATGTATTTCTCTATCATCTTGGGCAATGACAGAACGTTCAATCCATACAAGCCGGCCTTCGGGGCCAAAGATCTGCCTTATTCAAAAGGTATGTCAGGGTTGAAAGCATACGATGACAAAGTCTGCAAGAAATGTGCCGCAGAACCCGCTTTGGAAGTGCTTTCCGAATATGTCAGCCTCAACAAAAAAGGTGAAGTGTACATCAATTGCGACGATTACAAACAACTGAAACGACTGATTGGCAAGGAAGGCGATGCCATTGCCATAGATTTTGTGCAACAGAGCCAATATGATTGCAAAAAGTTCAACATTGACTACGACCACGCCAACCGCGGCTTTGTGACCAAACCCATCACATTTGAGTATATGATGGAAAAAAATGAAAACGCCAATCTCAAAAACGGCAAGCTGATTGCCAAAATTGCGGATATGCCCGAGCAGATCGACCTCAACAGCGCGGTGGATATTCATGTACTGGTGCTGAAAGAGGGTAACCGCGTCTGCCGTACGGTCATTGTCAAGAATGTGGAGACGAAAAATGCCGCATACGATGAGAAAATCAACTATCTGAAAGATGAAAAAGGAATCAAAAGTACGGGTGAGTGGGTAATCACCCCGGAAGAGAGCACGTTCAGCGTGTCATTCCCGTACGACCTGAAGAAAACGGACTATACCACTGCCGCTTTTGACTCTGCCTTGAACAATATGGATGTTCCGGAGTACACGGTCAACAAAATCGAGATCATTGCCCACAACTCCCCGAACTATTACAAGGATGCCAATTACCAGAAAATCCAGACCAAACGTGCCGAATTCCTTAAGAAGGACATGTTGACCAAGGCTCCTGGCGCCGATATCACCATCAGCTACGACTACTGTTGGGATGATTTCAAGAAGAGTATCGTCAACAACGGCGAGTATTACGATTTGAGCTTCCTCACGCTGGATGAGGCCGCCCGACAGCTCCGGAGCGACAGCTGGGCGCTGAAGTCCTTGGACAGCGGATGGCTCGCCCCGTGCCGTTACTACGAAATCAAATACTACGTAACGTACAACGCCACCACCAAAGAGCAGGAGCAATCCTTTGCCACTTGGAAATTCAATCAGGCCATTAAAAACAAGAACAAAGGTCTGGCTATGTCGATAGAGAATTTCATTCTGGACAAGGTTGAAAAAGGCGAATACAGCGCCTCCGTGCTCAATGACCTGCGCATTCCCCAGACGAAAGATTATCAGACGCTGTTGAACAACAGATTGTATATGCAGTATCATCTTGCACCCAAACTGACGGAAAAGATCGATGCCGAGATGAAGAGCATCTATAACTTGAACAACGCCAATCAGATGTTGTTGTTCAACACTACGGTGGGCGATGTGTTCTTGGGCAAGATTAGCTCTGCTGCCGATGTGGCCAAGACCCAGGCCGCCATTGACCGACTCTATTCCGTGCCCGGCGTGCCCAAAGACCGCGTAAACAGCCTCAACATGGAGTACCAGCTCAAAGTGGTGAACTATCTGGATACCGCGGTACCTAGTATGGAAAATGCGGCTCTGCAAACAGCCACTTTTGCCAAGATCAAAGAGATTCGCAACCCGAAACTCGACAGCTGGCAGAATGCCTACAAGCTCGCTTCCTATTTTGTGAAAAAATACGATTATGATTATGCCCTTTCGCTGATGGATCCTTTCTTGGATGATCCCACTATATCCGAGGATTTCATCATGTCATACGTCTCCATTGCGGCCCATCGCGAGCAGACCTATCTGAGCTCCTTGTTCACCAAGGCCGTGAAGATAGCATACGAGAAAAATCCGGGCCGTTTGTGCGTGATTTTTGACAAGATCCCGTATTGCGTGATGGAGAATGAAGAGGTGAAGGCCATTTTGTGCAAGAACTGCGACAGATAAGATGAGCGATTAGAGATTAGAGATGAGCGAAAAAAGCATCTCTAATCTCTAATCTTTAATCTCTAATCTATATGAATGAAGTAGAAGAAGACATTTCCAGCAAGGATGCATTGTACGAGCATTTCCGTTTCGTGGTGGATCCCGGCACGGATATTATCCGCATAGACAAATATTTGTTCAATCTTATCCGTAACACCTCGCGCAACAAAATCCAGCAGGCTGCGAAGGCTGGGTGCATTTTGGTAAACGACAAGGTAGAAAGGCAGAACTACAAGGTGAAGCCGAATGATGTCATTTCGGTGCTGATGCCCAACCCGCCGCGCGACACCGAGATTGTCCCCGAAGACATCCCGCTGAACATTGAATACGAGGATGACGATATCATGGTCATCAACAAGGAGGCCGGCATGGTGGTGCATCCCGCTTTTGGCAACTATACCGGCACGATGGTCAATGCGCTGTACTATTACCTCCGCGACGCGAAATTGCCGGACGGTTCGCCCATGAAGCCGCTTCTGGTGCATCGTATCGACAAGAATACTTCTGGGCTCATTGTGGTCACCAAGAACGAGCTCGCGCAAATGCGCTTGGCCAAAGTCTTCTTCGATCACGATTTGGAACGCAAATATTGGGCGTTGGCGTGGGGTGACTTTGAGGAAGACGAAGGTACCTTTGTTGGCAATGTGGGCCGCAATCCCAAGGACCGCATGGTGATGACCGTGTTTCCGGAAGGCAGCGACCAGGGTAAACATGCCGTCACGCATTGGAAAGTGATAGAGCGGTTCGGTTACGTCACGTTGGTGGAGTGCCAGCTGGAGACGGGCCGTACGCACCAGATTCGCGTGCACATGCAACACATCGGCCATCCGCTGTTCAATGACGAAGCATATGGTGGCGACCGGATTTTGAAAGGCACCACGTTTTCCAAATACCAGCAGTTTATCCGCAATTGCTTTGCCCTGATGCCACGCCAGGCCCTGCACGCCAAGTCCATCGGTTTTGTGCATCCCACCACAGGCAAGCCGATGCTTTTTGAGTCGGAGCTTCCGGCTGATTTTCAGGCAGTTTTAGACAAATGGCGCGGCTATGTGAGCAACCGCCCGACCGAGGAGTTGTAGTCTTTTCCAACATTATATATTATAGTCACATCTGATATTTTTCCAAAAATCCCCTTCTATTTTAGAAGGGGTAGCCGCAGGCTGGGGTAGTAATATAAAGAATAAATCCAGATTAACTACCCCGCCCTTCGGGCACCCCTTCTGGATTCAGAAGGGGAATTAGCTGTGTGACGTAATCATTATTAGTAAAGGAAAAAAAGTGTCATAGTTTCATAGGTCAACATCTATATCACTGTTTTTACTATCTTTGGCGGAAAACGATACCATGAAACTGTCGAATTATCCGCTGTTGAAAATCCTGTTACCCTATCTTTTGGGCATAATTTTGGCATATTATGGCCAGTTTCCGTACAAGATGTGCCGATTATGGGTCGCTTTGGCTTTCATTTTTTGGCTGATATGCGGTGTTTTATCGCTCATCAAGACCTATAAATGGCAATGGGTGAAAACATTGTTGCTCTTCATAATGTTCGTTTTTTGCGGCATGATGACAGTGAATTTCCGATTTTCTTCTCATCTTACCGAAAAAGAGGCAAGGATGATGACGGAAAATGAGAGTTGGATGGTCAGGGTGGAGGACTTTCCCGTGCGGCGGGCCAAGAGTGTGAAGATGAAAGCTAAGGTCTTGCGCACGGGTGATGGACTGGCGCTGAAAGAGGATGTGATGCTCTACGTGCAGCAGGGCGCCGGAACGGAAACGATTGAGTACGGAGATGTTCTCTTGTTGAACACTCGTTTTTCTGAAATCGAACCGTCGAAGAATCCAGATGCTTTTGACAACCAGTTATATATGAAGCGGAAGGGTGTCTATTACACGGGGTACGTGCAACAGGGTTGCTGGCTGCCGGCGGACCATGCGCCCGCCCATCCCTTGAAAGCCTTGGCGCACCGGATACAGAAGCGATTGGCCAATATGTTCGCACGGTCCGGCATGGCGGGCGACGAGCTGGAGATTGTGAAGGCTATTCTGCTCGGCGATGATGACACGATGGAGCCGGAACTCAAGGCATCGTACGCCGCCGCTGGCGTGAGCCATATCCTCTGCGTGTCGGGCATGCACGTCGGCGTCATCTTCATGATACTGAACTTTCTGCTCCGCCCGCTTGATCTGTTTAAAAGCACCCGTTACCTGAAAGCCCTGCTAATCCTGCTGGTAATCTGGCTGTACGCGCACATTACGGGTCTGTCACCCTCGGTCACGCGCTCGGCCACCATGTTTACTTTTGTGACCATCGGACTGCTGATCCAACGCAACACCAATGTATTCCACAGTCTCCTTGCCTCTCTTTGGATTTTATTGGTTATCAATCCGTTGTTGCTATTTGAGTTGGGTTTCCAGCTTAGCTATCTGGCCGTGGGCGGAATTGTGTTGTTGCAGCCGTTGTTGGCAGGAATCTACGAATGTCGCACGCGCATGGGGAGCTACTTCTGGGGCTTGGTTACGGTTTCCGTGGCAGCGCAAATCAGCACGTTTCCCATCTCCGCGCACTATTTCGGTCAATTTCCCAACTATTTTCTGCTTTCCAACATGTCAGTCATCATGCTCTCCTTCGTAGTGATGATGACGGGCATCCTGTTGCTGTGCGTGTCTTTTGTGCCGCTCGTGGGTGGTTATGTCACCGTTCTCTTGACTTGGGAGATCCGGATTATGAACGGCATTGTGACTTTTGTGGAGCAGTTGCCGGGCGCGGTCACGCGGGGCATTGAGGTGACGCCGACCCAGATGCTGTTGTTGTATATGGTGATCATATTGGCCTATTGGGCAATACGTTATCGTAAGAAGAGGGTTTGCATGGCGGCGCTTACCTGTTTTGCGCTGTATGCGGGCACGCTTCTTTGGAGGAAGGTGGAGTTGCAGCGGCAAGTGGAGATGGAGGTCTATGCGGTGCCCAAAGCCAGTGCCCTATCTTTTTGCCATCAGCAGGAGTGCGTGGTTTTTTCCGACTCGATAGCAGATGTTGGCGACAAGAAATTCCAGTATGCGGCGGGCAATCACGTGCGCCGGCAGCACGCCTCGTGCGTGTTCGTGCCCGTGGACACGATGGCCTACGACAATAGTTTTTTGTGCAAGCGCGGCCCGTGGATACGGTTCAATGGCAAGACCTGTTATCTGATAAATCGAAAAGAGAAGGTCTATCCAATGTCCGAACCTGTTCCGGTTGATGTGCTGATTCTGCAGCATAATCCGGTCCAATTACCCGACGAAGTGGCCCAGGTTTTGTCCTTTCAGGAAGTGATAGCCGACGAAACCAACACGAAATTCTATATTGAGCGCTGGAGGGAATGGTGCAAAGAGCATGGGGTTCCGTTTAGCTCGTGATTTTGGCCGTCAGGCAACGACTTTGCTTTGTTTGTGGGTTAGCGTTGGGGGGGTCGCCACGTGCAATGCCGCGCGGTTAACGTTGGAGGTTCCGCCAGCTTTGCTGGCGGAATGGTGCGTGTGGGCAGGCCGCTAGGCCTGCAGGGCTCGGTAGCCGGGGATGTCAATCCCCGGGATGGAGGGCACGTGTGTATGGTCGCGGCGCGGGTGATATGTGCGCCGGAGCACGGCACGCGCCGCCGCGAAAAGGAGGTTCGTGATAGTGGTGAATAAAACAAGGACGATATAAGAAAACGTGTTTAGTGTCATTTTAAATGTTGTTGGTTTACAACTCGTTTTTGACGTATTACAATGATTCTATATTATCTAGTAACAAAGTAAACAACTATCATTAAGAAAAATGTAATAATAATACCACCTATCAGATAATCCACTAATTCAAAAGAGACACCTTTCCATCGAGTTTGTCTCGGTTCATTAAACTCGTCTCGGAGTTTTGTTTTACATCCACACAATAACCAACGCACAATAGCTCCTAAATACTTAATTTCCGGATACATTTTTTTATTCTGTTGCTTTTTCTGATTCTTTTGTTTGATATAAAGATTTCCCAACCATCACTCCACGCAATATATTGTTACCTTCGTCCATCAATTGTTGATTACTTTTGTTAATCTGAAACATATTTCCTGTTTGACTTTGCCAACTCATTCCAGCTGGCAATGATTCTAATTGAGGAAGAGTCCCCATCTTTTTCTGGGCTTGTACAAACTTATTATATCCTGTCAAGCCTGTGCCGGTTTTCAATATTTGTCCCGAAAGTTTAAAGGCTGGAAGAATAACATTCGGCGCAAAGTCTACAAAGGCATCTGTTTTCTGAATAGAAGACAAAGATGATCCTGCAATCGTTTTGCCAAAGAAAAAAGAATATGGAGCATTGGCATAGTTGTATACAATATTGGCAGATGTTTTAATAATCGCCTCAGATTTACTTCTTGAGCTAGTAGTCAACCACATTTCAACGGAAGATAGAATTTTAGGCTGCTGTATTTCTCCATAGTATGGGGTTCTATTACGTCCAAATTTCGGATTGGAAAAAAAATGAGTCCAAGGATTCTTGGATTTGAAGTGTAGATGAACATCCTCTCTGGAAGCTCCAACATATTCATAACCCAACGGAGTGTCTTTGGCACTATGCACATTCCCATCCCATACATATTCATTAGTTTTTAAATTATAAATCCAATCATCAGAAGATCCGGTAGGGTCAGTTCGCACAATCGGACTCCCATTGCAGAACACATACGGACTCACCCCGGGATATTTGTCACTCATCGGATCCACGCTCCACCATCTTCCTATCCTCGCATCATATTGCCTGAACTCATACCCCAAAACAGCCCCATCTCCATACACCTCATTATCAACCTCTTGGCCGTTGAAAAGGTTGCGATAATGCGGAATATGCGGGGTTTTGTTAATGCGTTGATTGTCAATATAATAAAGATTCATCCTAGGGCAAAAAAACTATATAATCTTATTCGTGCATAGCATGAGGCTTCAAAAATACATTAATTTTTCAAGACTACAAACTTTTACCATGTCTGTGCTATGAGTTTTTTTCTTGCATTTGTCGTAAAAATATTGTATTTTTGCGACAAATTTTACTGATTCATACAATGCGATCCATTGAGGACAAAATAAAACACTCGTTGAAAAAATGCGGAAGGGGTACTGTCTTTTCCACTATGCGTTTTGCTCATTACGGAACAACCAGGGCGGTGCAGAAAGCCATCGAGAGGCTGGCCATTGACGGCACTGTCATCCGTGTGGCGCGGGGCATCTACTGCTATCCCAAAATCGACACGGAACTGGGGCTTGGGATCATTTACCCGAGTTTTGACGACATCGCCCAGGCCATAGCCAAACGCGACAAGGCACAGATTGTGCCGGCGGGCGCGTACGCGGCGAACAAACTGGGACTGAGCACGCAAGTGCCCTTGAATGTCATCTTCCTTACCAGCGGAGAGAGCCGTAAAGTTGAAATCCGCAACGGCAGAGGTATTCATTTCAAACATGCCGCGCCGAAGAATTTCGCCTTTGAGAGTTCCTTCGCACAACTTCTTGCCGTTGCCCTCAAGGAGATCGGCAAGGACAACATCACTGCGGAACAGCACAGCACCTTAGGACTGCTGCTTCAAGAGCAACCCCGCATCTCGGACATGGACTTGAAGCTGATGCCCATCTGGACCAAAAAACTTTTAAACGAATTATACCATGAACAACAACTTCCACTCACTTCCAACAGAACAGAAAAGGATAATACTGGACACTGCTGAAGGCAAAATAGGTTTGCCTGCCGCCGCCATCGAAAAAGACTTGTGGGTCACCTGTATGCTGCAACTGTTTTTCAGCCTTGACATCCAATCGGAGTTCCTTTTCAAAGGCGGCACATCCTTGAGCAAAGCGGGGAATCTCATCCAACGGTTCTCAGAAGACATTGACTTGGCTGTGAATCCGGATTTCTTCGGCCTTTCAGAGGCGACGACCAAGAAGCAAGTCAAACGACTCCGCAAAGCATCCTCGTTGTTCGTGGAGCAAACACTTGCCGTCAAGCTCAAGGAAATCATACACTCGCACAACCTGTCGAAGTTTTTGACGGTGACAGTGGAGCCTGAGGGGAATGGGGATTCCACTTATCCGGAGCCACGTCGCATATATGTGCAATACCCCTCAGTAGTATCACGACGATATGATTATCTGAAAAGCGTGGTGGTGCTTGAAATCGGCGCTCGTTCGCTGATGGAGCCTGTATTCCCACTGCATGTCCAAAGCATGATAGAAACTGCTTTCCCTGACATTCGGACTTCTGTCAGCAATCCGATGATCATGACATCCACACCGGCAAAGACTTTTTTGGAGAAAGCCTGTCTGCTGCATGAACTTTTTTCCGGGAAAGTTCACGCGGAGAAAGCCAATCACAGGTCCCGCCATCTGTACGATTTGGAGCGCATGATGGATATGGATTTTGCTTTGACAGCCATCAAGGACAACGACTTGTGGAAGAGCATCCAGTGCCATCGGAGCATTTACACTTCCGTGCAGGGCGTGGATTACACCAGGGACCTGCGCAAAGTGATTCTGTTGGTCCCCCCAGAAAATGTGCGGTCTGCATGGGAGGAGGACTACAAGTACATGTGTGAGGCGATGATTTATGGAAAGAAACTTTCTTTTGGACAGTTGTTGGAGCGAATCCACGAGTTGGAACTGCGTTTTCGCAATGCCTGATTCTCAACATTGGCTTGACGGATGGGGTTTGGTTATCTTTTAAGTGTCCCTTGCCGGCTTTCCCGTTTTCTGGAAAAACACAACGACATTGCCCTTCTTGCGGACCTAATGGGGCATGAAAGCATAGAAACCACCAGAATCTACCTTAGGATGACTGCAGGCGAACAGCGCAAAATCATTAATGATGTGGTAACCTGGTAGAAGGACGGTTTGGAAAAATAATGTATTTTTGAAGCCTCAAACAAGAAGCTGAGTTAATAGTAATTGATTATTGATTCTTTGTTTATTTTGTATACACCTGAGCATCAATATATTAGTTTAAGTTACGATATTCCGCATTATCGCAACCTTTTCAACGGCCAAGAGGTTGATAATGAGGTGTATGGAGAAGGAGCTGTTTTGGGGTATGAGTTCAGGCAATATGACACAAGGATTGGAAGATGGTGGAGCGTGGACCCGATGGCGGACAACTATCCGTCAACTTCACATTATGCCTTTTGCAGGAATAATCCCATCTTGTTCATGGATCCGAATGGTGCTTTTGACACTCGTGCTGAAGCAAGGCAATACCGTAAAGATCATCATACTGGCGGAATTATTAAAAAGAATTCGGCAAGGGATATTTTTGCTGGAAAGTATTCCATAGACAATAGGCGCAAACAGCTCAGTTATACTAAACCGCAGTATGTGGAAAAGGATGTGTCAATACATATGGTTGGACTTTCTTCAGACGGAGTAGTAACCTCCCCAATTGCCAATGATCCGAGAACAAGGCGAGAGAAAATGGATGATTTTGATAGGGAACTGACACAAAAGGGCGCGGCTGTTGGCCAAGGCATGGCAACTGCACTGCCAATCACTTCACAAGTGAATGATATTATGATAATTAGCACGGGCGAGAATATGTTCGGAGACAAAGCCTCTGAATCAGACAAGGCATGGGCAACAATAGACTTGGCAACATTTGGAGTTGGGAAAACATTTAAACTGCTGGAAAAATCAGGTGTATCCGTATTTGAAAAAGCGGCTAATACTATTGAAAGTATTGGCATGGGATTAAATATACGTTCTGGGATCTCGACAACAAAAGACAAATTGAAAAATGGAGAAAAGGGGAAAGAATGAGTTTTACCGAAGTAAAGTAAAAAAAGTGTGTACACTCATAGGGGTTTTTATTGTATCGTTGTTGTTTTTAACGATGGCGCACCATTATAATGATTTTTTGGGAATGGGGAAACAAAGCTGGTCTCAAATTTTTAATGATTGGTGGCTTTATTCCATAGGTGCATTGATAATAACTATTGGTGTCTACTTAAAAAACTTTTAACCAGGTAGTCTTTCCTATGCCCGTCACATCCCTTGTTGGATATAAATTCAGAAACAGGAACGATGAAACGAAATAAAAAGAATAAATCCATGTAGCCCACAACAAAATATCCATTGTGCGTGAGATGGGGTTTGTTTGAAAACTGGCTGAATAATAATCCATGTTTTCCCTCTAATCGCACATTCATGAATTTCGCGGCGGCGCGTGCCGTGCTCCGGCGCACACCACACTCACGCCGCGACCACACACACATGCCCACCATCCCGGGGATTGACATCCCCGGCTACCGAGCCCGGCAGGCCTAGCTGCCTGCCCACACGCACCATTCCGCGAAACGCGACAGCGCTGAGCGGAAACTCCAACGTTAACCCCATCTTTGTTTTTTTCGTATTTTTGCACCCGTAAAAACCGACCTATGATAAGCTACATTAAAGGAATATTAGTGGAGAAGAATCCCGCATGCGTAGTGGTGGAGACGGCTGGCGGCGTAGGGTTCAATATCAACATATCATTAGCCACTTTCTCCGCACTCAAGGATGTGGGCGAGGAGGTGAAACTGCTCACCTACTACATCGTGAAAGAGGATTCACACGTCCTGTACGGATTTCTGGAGGAAGAGGAGCGCGAGCTTTTCAAACTTCTGATTACCGTGAACGGCATCGGCCCGAACACGGCCCGCCTGATCCTGTCGTCCATGAGCGTGGGCGAGGTGCTGAATGCCATCGCTACGGAAGATGTCAGAGCTATCCAGTCCATCAAGGGCATCGGAGCCAAGACCGCCCAACGCGTTATCATTGAGCTGAAAGACAAGGCCAAAAAGACGGAATTATCAAGCACAGCAAAAATTTCAGTCACGTACAATAATAATAAATATGAAGCGTTATCTGCCTTAATTGCCTTAGGTTTTGCGAAGGCTGGTGCGGAATCGGCATTGGACAAAATCATCAAGGCGGAAGGGATAAATTTAACAGTGGAGGAGCTCATCAAGAGAGCATTAAAACTACTATAGTACTGAAAGTCAATTGAAAGCAACGAAGATAAAACACTTTATATACATTATTGTTATCGTGATGGCGTGGTGTGTCGCGGGCATGCAGACGCTGTCGGCAGCGGTGTATCATGCCATGCCTATGCCAGACTACAGCTGGCCCGATGCCAACCTGATGCCGCCCGACACCGACCCTCCTTTGGTACCACAGCCCGATAACAATCCTTTGAGTCAGCCGTTTACCAGCCCGTTCTCCCTGCACAACCCGCCAGGAGTGGGCACGGTTATTGAATATGACCCCAATACCAACACCTATAACTTCCAGTACATGACGGGTAACACACCGTATGGACCGGGAGCCTATATGGATGTCAACGAGTACATTGATTACGACCTGAAAAAGAGTATCAATGACTATTGGCACAAGCACAGCAGCAGCTATGCTGGCGGCAATCGAAAGGGTGGTGGACTCATCCCCCAATTGCATATAGGTGGCGATATTTTCGAAAGCATCTTTGGTAGCAATACTATTGACATACGTCCTTCCGGTAATGTGGAGCTGAAATTCGGCTTCAAATACACTCAGATTGACAACCCTTCCCTCCCTGTTAAACAACGTCGTACCCCACAGTTCCTGTTCGACCAGGATATCCAGCTCAACCTCATTGCCAAAATCGGTGACAAGATAGAGTTCAATCTCAACTACACCACCGACCAGCTGACCTTGGACAACAACATGGACAAGATCAAGTTGAAATACGCTGGCAAGGAGGATGATATTTTGCAACTTATTGAATTTGGTAATGTTACACTTCCGCTCAACAGCACGTTGATTACGGGTAGCCAAAGTCTCTTCGGCGTGAAAACGCAATTGAAGTTCGGCAACTTGATGGTGACGGCGGTGGCTTCTCAGAAAAACAGTACTTCTGAAACCATCACCATTACAGGCGGCGCAGAGGAAAACGACTTTTACTTTAGGGCGGATGAATATGAGGAGAACAAGCACTTCTTCTTGGGCCAATTTTTCCGTGACCATTACAACGAATACCTGAAAACCCTTCCTTTGGTAGGTTCTCCCATTGTCATTACCAAGATTGAGGTATGGCGCACTACAGTGGGTGCGGCTACGACCAACAACCGTAATATCGTGGCATTCACCGACTTGGGTGAAGCTAATCCAGAGTTTGGCGCTTTGTCGTACAATCCTATGTACAGCGGAGGTCAGTATCCTGATGACCAGATTAACAATTTGACCTCCTTTGTGGATACTTCCATGATTCGGAATATCTCCACGGTGAACAACAACATGCACTCGCTGGGATTGACAGCGGGTACCAATTATGAAAAAGTGGAGAGCGCCCGTTTGCTGGCTCCTTCGGAATACACTTTCAACTCCAAGTTGGGTTTCATATCCCTGAACTCTGCGCTTGGCTCTGACCAGGTGCTGGCTGTGGCATTCCAATATACCGTTATCGGCGACACGACTGTGTATCAGGTAGGTGAGTTTTCCAATGAGGTTTCCGCACCGAACTGCCTTCGGGTGAAATTGCTCAAGAGCACCAACCTGAACACTAAATCCCCGTTGTGGAAATTGATGATGAAGAACGTGTACAACCTGTCTGCATACCAAGTCTCTTCTGAGAAGTTCAGATTGAATATCCTTTATACCGGTGATGCGGACGGTATCGCCAACGGTTTCTTCACGAAAGGCAAGAATAAAGGTATCTCCTTGATCAAGTTGATGGGCCTGGACCGACTGAACCAGCAGCAAGATCCTCATCCGGATGGTATCTTCGACTTCTTGGATGGTGCGCAAACCACGGGTGGTACTATCAATGCCTCCAACGGTAGGATTTTCTTCCCCACTATTGAGCCGTTCGGCAAGGATTTGCGGGCTGTTTTTGATGAGGATGAGGCTGAACTGGCGGATATGTATGCGTTCGACTCTTTGTACACGCTCACCAAGACGCTGGCCCAGCAGATTACCAACAAGAACAAATATTATCTGGAAGGTAGCTATCGCTCCTCGTATGGATCCGAGTACCATTTCAATACAACCAATGTGGCGCAAGGTTCTGTGAAAGTCACTGCCGGCGGCATCCAGCTGACCGAGAATGTGGACTTTACGGTCAACTATGACATGGGTACCGTGACCATCATTAACCAGGGTATCCTCAATTCCGGCACACCGATTTCCATCACGGTGGAGAATGACAACGATTTCGGTGCCACCGACCAGACCATGTTCGGTTTGAACTTGGATTACATGTTCTCCAAGGACTTCACGGTGGGGGCAACCCTCTTGAACCTGCGGGAGCGACCAGTCACCAATAAAGTGAACTACGGAGACGAGCCTATCAATAACTTGGTGTGGGGTATGAACTTCGCCTATAAGACGGAGACTCCTTTCATCACGAAGATGATTGACAAGATCACGTTCCATAGCACGACCACTCAGTCGTTCCTGAATTTGGAAGGTGAGTTTGCCCATTTTGTGCCGGGCCACTCCAAGGCGATTGGCAAAAAGGGAACTACGTATATCGATGACTTCGAGGCATCGAAATCCACTATTGATCTGACGACCATGTCCAGTTGGGTGTTGGCTTCCACCCCGCAAGGCCAGCCCGACCTTTTCCCGGAGGCGATGGCTACATCCATGGCGGACAATAGTCGTAGAAAACTCGCTTACGGCTACAACAGAGCTTTGATGTCCTGGTACATCATTGACCCTGTTTTCTATAACCGCAACAATGCCACTCCGAAGAACTTGACTCCGGAGGACCTCTCCCAGCCCTACGCGCGCGCCGTGTATGAGCCCGAGTTGTTTCCTTACAAGCAGAATTCCGGTACTACGGCGCTCACCACACTGATGACAGTCTTCAACATGGCTTACTATCCGACCGAAAGAGGACCCTACAACTACGATGTGGCAGGTACGGAAGGTTTCTCTAAAGGTTTGAATGAAGATGGTACCCTGCGTGATCCGAAATCCCGTTGGGGCGGTATCATGCGCAAGTTCGACAACACGGATTTTGAATCATCCAACTATGAGTATATCGAGTTCTGGATGATGGATCCCTTCATTGACAATCCCAACCACACCGGTGGTAAGCTCTATTTCAATTTGGGTGACATCTCCGAGGATATCTTGCGCGACGGTGTGAAGTTCTTTGAGAATGGTCTGCCTGCCGATGGCTCCGATGAAAATGTCGAGTTCACGGCATGGGGTCGTGTGCCGACCACCCAGCTGATTGTCAATGCATTTGACCAGACCGAGAGTGCACGGCAATTTCAGGATGTCGGCTTCGACGGCTTGCAAGACTCCCGTGAGCGGGAATATTTTGATGAGAACTATCTGCACTTGCTCTCCAATCAATTCGGTACGGGTTCCCAAGCTTACCAGAAAGCCTATGAAGACCCGTCTGGAGATAACTATCACTACTTCAGAGGCACCGATTATGATAATGAGGACCTGAAGGTGGTGCAGCGTTACAAGTATTTCAACAATGCTGATGGTAACTCTCCTTCCGACTCCCAAAGCCCTGAATCCTATCCTACCAGCGCTACGCAGATTCCGAACTTGGAGGATATGAACAACGATAACACGCTGAGTGAGGATGAAAAATACTACCAGTATGTGATTGACCTCTCTCCGCAGCACATGGTGGTGGGCGAAAATTACATCAACGATGTGTATGAGGCAGTGCCCGACATCTTGCCCGATGGCACAAGACCGACCACCCGCTGGTATCAGTTCCGTATTCCTATTCATAATCCTGACAAGGTGGTGAATGGAATGTCTGGTTACAACTCCATCCGCTTCATGCGTGTCTTCATGCGCGATTTCGAAGAGCCGGTCATCTGTCGTTTCGCCACTTTTGAGCTGGTGCGCGGTGACTGGAGAACTTACAACCTCAGTTTGCAGGAGGAGGGTGATTACCTGCCTACACAAGGTGATGGCGAGGGCTCGTTCTATGTGGGTACAGTAAGTTACGAAGAGAACGCCAACCGTACCCCGATTCCGTATGTGCTGCCTCCTGGCATTGAGCGTGAGCAGCTGAACGGACTTACCCTTTATGAGATTAACGAGCAGGCTCTGTCCATGAAGGCAGTGGACTTGCCCGATGGCGACGCACGTGCCGTCTATAAGAGCACCAGCTACGACTTGCGCCAGTTCAACAACCTGCGCATGTTCATCCACGCTGAAGATGTGTATAGCTCCGGAGATCTGAAGAAAGGCGATGTAACCTGCTTCATCCGTTTGGGCTCTGACTACACCGAGAACTACTATGAGTATGAGATGCCTGTGGATATCACGCCATGGTCGGTGGGCAAGGATACCAACGCCATCTGGCCCGAGGCCAACCGCATGTTCATCTATCTGGATTCCTTGGTGGCTTTGAAACAGCGCCGTAATGTGGAAGTCCGTCATGGAACATGGGCGGGCAACCATGTGCCATACGTCAAAGAACTGGAAAATGGCAACCGGATGACCGTGGTGGGCGTGCCGAACTTGGGTGACGTCACCACCATTATGATTGGTATTCGCAACCCCAAGAAAAAGTCGCTGTATGACAATGATGACATGTTGCCAAAATCTGTGGAGATGTGGATCAACGAGTTGCGGCTTTGCGGCTTTGACGATAAGCAGGGATTTGCTGCCACGATGCGCGCCCGTTTGAACCTCGCAGATGTCGGCGACCTCTCTGTGTCGGGTACATATTCCACACCAGGCTTCGGCAGCATCGAGCAGTCGGTGACCGAACGCTCCATGGAGACCAAGTACAATCTGGATATTGCCACCAACATCGATGGTGGTAAAATCCTGTTTCCTGAGAAATGGAGAATCAAGATTCCGTTGCACTATGACTACTCCCTGGGTGTGAGTCAGCCTGAGTACAACCCGCTGAATCCTGATGTCAAGATGAAAGACGATCTGGCTACTTATGAAACAGCAGCCGAGCGCGACTCCATCCGCCGTCTCACCAATGTCTTCACCCAACGGCAGAATGTCAACTTGATGAATGTCCGTAAAGAGCGTAATCTGGAAGGTGGCAAACTGAAGATGCGTCCATGGGATATCGAGAACCTCGACTTGTCGTACTCTTATTCCGAATTGGTGCAGCGCGACGAGGATCTTGAGTTGAATAATGAGTATATCCATAATGGAGAAATAGGATACACCTTCAGCACCAACCCGAAGAACTATCGTCCTTTCTCCAAGGTGAAATGGATGAAGTCGAAATGGTTGCAGATTATCCGCGATTTCAACATCACCCCGATGCCGAAGAACGTGACCATCCGTACCAGCCTGCGTCGTGAAATGCAGGAGTTCAAGTACCGTCCGAAGAGCAAGGGTAACATCATCGTGGACACCAGCTTTGTGAAGTCGTTCGACTGGTCGCGCAACTATACGCTGAATTGGGATATCTTCCAGAGCCTGAAACTTGAATACCGGGCCACGGCTTCCGCTCGTATCGATGAGCCGGATGGGTTGATTGATACCCGTACAGAGAAGGATTCCGTTTGGCATTGTCTGAGACGTGGCGGCCGTATGACCGACTTCCGACAGAACTTTTCCGGCACCTACCAGATTCCTATCAACAAAATCCCGTTGTTCAAATGGATTACGGCAAGTGTGCGCTATAACTCCAGTTTCACCTACACGGCTTCCGCATTGTCATTGTCGTATCTGGGTAATAATATCCAAAACTCCAACAGTATCCAGGGAAATGCCTCTGTCAATTTCGTGACACTGTACAATACCATTCCCTATTTGAAGAAGGTGAACCAAGGTAACTCGAATCAGAAGTCTCCCAGAGGAGACAAGAATACCAACACCCGTGACAAAGTAAAAGGTGATGAAGAGGATGGCATAAATGCAAAGGATTCTTTGAAGGAGAAACCGAATTATGGCAAGATCATTCTGGACGGAACCCTGCGCTTCATGATGATGTTGCGAAATGTCTCTGCCAACTATTCCCGAGGCAGCGGAACTGTGTTGCCAGGCTACATGGGCACGCCAAACATGTTCGGTATCAACTTTGCCGACCGTTCTCCCGGATTCCTGTTTGTGTTCGGTGGTCAACCCAAGTGGGGCGGTGTTCCGCAGGAATATGCTGGTTGGCTTACCACAGACTCTCTTATGAATAGTGCTTACCAACGGACCCAAAACGAGGTGATCAATATCCGCGCCTCCGTGGAACCGTTCAAGAACTTCCGTATTGACGTGTCGGCCAACCGTAACTTCACAAAGAACTTGTCCGAATATTTCCATGTGGATGAAGCCGGAAACATTTCGCACTATACGCCTATGAGTAACGGCTCTTTCAGTATGACTTATTGCGGATTGAAGACCTTCTTTAGCGATTATGACCAATTGTTTGAAACCTTCAAGGAGGCACGATGGGTGATGGCCAACCGATTGGCTGAAAAAGACGGCCGTACCACGGGTGAGTATGATCCGTCAACCGGATTCCCTGATGGATACAGCAATGTTTCGCAGGATGTGCTCATGTATGCATTCTATGCCTCCTATATGGGCAAAGATGCGGAAAACATGAAGCTCTCCGGACCGTTCTTGAAGATTCCGCTTCCGAACTGGCGTATTAACTACAACGGTTTCTCCAAAATCAAAGGTGTGGACAAGGTGTTCCAAAGCCTCTCCTTGACGCACAACTATACTTGTACCTACCAAGTGGGAAGTTATGCTACAAATGTTTCCTATAAGGAGGGTGGATCGGTGCGGAACAATCTGGGTGATATGATGCCGCAATACGAGCTCAATCAAATTGCCCTGTCGGAGCAGTTTGGCCCGTTGATTGGATTCGACATGACGCTCAAAAACAGCATGCTGCTGAAGGTGGAATACAAGCAATCCCGCAATGTGGCTTTGAGCTTTGCCAACAACCAGATTACGGAAACCTCCGCCAAAGAGTTGTCCGTGTCGGGTGGTTACCGATTCAAGGATCTGAAGCTGGGATTGGTGTTCTCCGGCGTGAAGAGACAATTTGTCAGCGATTTGAACCTGACCGCAGGTGTCGGTATCAAAAATAATGCGACTGTGCTTCGTAAGATTCAGGAAGAAGTGGATCAGGTCACCTCTGGTATGTTGACCGCCACAATCAATGTCGCTGCCGAGTATCAGTTCAGCCAGATGGTGGGTCTGAAGTTCTTCTATGACCATACCATCAACCGCCCGAAAGTGCTCAATCAGTACAACAACATGAATTTTGAAGTGGGCATTTCCATTAACTTGATGCTGTCACAATAATTTTTTATTATCTTTGCCGCCTCTAAATCATATTAATATGAAAAAGTTTGGTTTTTTAACACCGATTATTGTCGCCATCGTCATGGTGATATGTTTTGTCCAATGTCAGAAAGAACAACCTCTGGGGTTCAAGATTACCTGCTATTATGAGGGTACGGATTCTTTGATCAATGATTTGGACAAAGGCTATTTCTATATTGATACCAGTAAGTATCTCTTGTATGATTCCGTGAATGCGAGATACAATTATTGTGACCCTACATTGGCTAACCTTGAAGGAAAAATCGTCAAGGGTGTGGCTGAATACAAAGGTCTTCGCTATCCCGCTTTGCTCAGAGTGGTTTTGGCTACTGACACCATGATAAGTGCAGACAGCCTGTATCGTTGGGTCTATCGTGACACGATAGAGGTCAAGGTTGACGAGAATAATGTTGTCAATCAGAAAAAGTTTACAGACAATAATCCCGCCGAAGCCAGAGCTTTTCTAAGCAAAATTTTTATCCAATAGTTTTATCTGCATTACTCCTGTAACCTGCTATTACTGCCCTCGCTCGTTGATGAAGTGGATGAAATAATGCTAAAAACATTATTTTGAAACGGAAACACGTTAGTTATATTTTCATTGCCGTCGCCGTCATTGCCCTGGTTGTAGTTTTGTTTAAACATGACAGGATACAACCGTTGCCTTTGATGAACAAAATTGAAAAGAAAGAGCAACAGCCAATAGGGCACGGCGATACCATCAAGGCACTTATTTTCTATCACGCCGCGGATTATTTCGTATATCAAGGTTCCGTTATCGGTTTCCAATATGATTTGATTCGCCAGTTGGGGGCCGATTTGAACCGGCCTGTCACTATTTCCATTGAGACTGACCCGGCACAGATTTTCCTGAAATCGTTCAGCGGGGAATATGACATTGTGGGATATGATTTTGACAAGTCGAACTTCATCCCATGGTACATTTCCGAATCCGAGCCCCATTCCTACACCTATCCTGTGCTGATTACAAGGAAGAAAACCGCTTTGGATGACGATACGCTTCATGTGGTGCATGCGCCCGAAAACTATGTGCATCCAGTGGATTTTTCCATTTTAGGAGACACAAGCAATTGGAAATTGCAGGAAGACGAGGATGTGGAGATGGAAGATCTTTTCGACATGCTGGAGGATAAAACGGTAGATTATATCGTGTGCAACTATAATGAGGCCATCACACTGCTGCCGTTCTACAAATCCTTGTCGTTGGGTCCGAGAGTAGGGGAGAACTTCCCGCGCACGTGGGTGCTCCACAATTCCCGTGATTCGCTCAACCGCGATATCAACGAATGGCTGAAAGAGTTTGTGACCACCAAGCAATACCAGAAGCTGTGCGAGAAATACCTGACGGCGCACTCGTATGTAATCCAACGCTCATTCGGCGCCAAGCGCAACAATATTTCTTCGTACGACAAGTGTATGCAGAAGGCTTGCGCCCGCTATCACATCGATTGGCGTTTCATGTCGTCGATTGTTTGGCAGGAGTCCCACTTCAATTCCGACTTGCTGGGCATGGGCGGCAGTTTTGGTATCATGCAGATGATGCCCGCCACCGCCGCGCGCTATGGAATCACCGATACCTCCTCTGTAGAGGAACAACTGTGGGCCGGCGCCCGCTACATCTCCTATCTGTACAAGATTTTTGTCAATAAGGTGGACACTTCCGACATCTACTATTTTGTGGCTGGCTCCTACAACTCCGGACCCGGACATATCCTGGATGCGCAAGCCTTGTGCAAGAAACATGGCGGCGACCATACCCACTGGCCTGAAGTGTCCAACTATCTTGCCCTGAAATCTCATAAAGATTACTATACCGACCCAGTTGTGAAATGTGGCTATTACCCAGGCAAGCATACCGTACGTTATGTTTCTGAGGTCATGAGCCGCTATCACGGTTATGTCATAACTAAAAAAGAAGAATGAAAGTATTGATTGTCGGTCGTGGCGGCCGCGAACACGCCATCGCTTGGAAAGTGGCACAGTCCACTTTGGTGTCCGAATTGTTTGTAGCTCCTGGTAACGAAGGAATGCTACTGCTGAATAATACCTCCAGCGTGCCCGTACATCGGGTGGCGCTGGATGAGAACAACACGGAGGCGTTGCTCGCCTTTGCTCAGGAGCATCATGTGGACCTGACCATCGTCGGGCCTGAGGCTGCCCTGATGAACGGCATCGCTGACGAATTCCAAAAGGCTGGCTTGCGCATTTTTGCCCCCACCAAGGCTGCTGCCCGCATCGAGGGTAGTAAGCAGTTTGCTAAGGAACTGATGGAAAAATATCATATTCCAACTGCTAAATATCGCACTTTTGAAGATTATGACGCGGCAAAAGCCTATCTGGATGAGGTTGGCGCACCTATCGTAATCAAGTACGACGGATTGGCTGCCGGCAAGGGTGTGGTGGTGGCCATGACCGCGGAGGAAGCGGATGCTGCTCTCAAGGACATGCTTCTCGACAACCGCTTCGGCAAGGGCAAAGTCGTGATGGAAGAGTTCCTGCAAGGCCCCGAGTTTTCGCTGCTGACATTGGTCAATAGTGAACAGGTTGTGCCACTGGCCATTGCACAGGACCACAAAAGAGCCTATGACGGTGACAAAGGCCCGAATACTGGCGGTATGGGCGCCTATTCTCCGGTACCTGTTATCCCACAAGAACAGGTGGACTGGGCAGTGGAGCATATCATGAAACCGGCCGCCAAGGCTATGGTCGCCGAAGGCTGCCAGTTCTGTGGCGTTTTGTACGGTGGTCTGATGCTAACCAAAGAAGGCCCGAAGGTGATAGAGTTCAACGCACGATTCGGTGACCCCGAAACCGAGGTGGTGTTGCCTAAAATGAAGAGCGATTTGGTTCAGGTTATCATGGACCTCATGGAACATAAAGAGACGAAAGTGGAGTTCTATTCTGATGCATTCCTTGGGGTGGTTTTGGCAGCCAAAGGTTATCCGGGCTCCTACGACAAAGGGATTGAAATCCGGAATCTGGAGGCGGTCAAGCAGACGGTGTTCCACATGGGTACCATGCAAAAGGAGGGACAATGGCTTTCCAACGGTGGCCGGGTTCTCTTTGTGGTGGGCCAGGGTGCAACGCTGCGCGAAGCCCGTGAGGACGCGTACAATGGCGTGCGCGCCATTGATGCTCCGGGCCTGTTTCATCGCGAAGATATCGGGTGGCAGGCTATTTGATTTTTTGTATCTTTGCGCCTTAAAATTTTTAGACGCATGAAGAAACTCTCCATATTTGTCACACTGCTCTTCTGTGTGGCATCTCTATACGCTCAGAATACAGTGGTGAAAGGCTTTACCTACGACGATTCCAACGGCGAGGTGTTGCCCTATTGTACCATCCAGCTGATGGGCACCTCTTACGGTGCGCTGTCGGATTCCAAGGGTGCGTTCATGATCAACAAGATTCCGAAGGGAACCTACGCTGTAAAGGTCTCCTTCTTGGGGTATAATGACATCATTGATACGATTTGGGTGCGGAAAGATACGGTTATCACCAAGCGCTACTCGCTCCCGCCCGCGTCCACTACACTGGATGCTGTGCAAATTCAAGGTGAGGGACAACGTAAAGAGCAAGAGACGCGCACTTCTGTCATCAGCGTGACGCCCAAGGACATGAGCAAGATGCCGGCCATTGGCGGTCAGCCTGATTTTGCCCAATATTTGCAGGTGTTGCCGGGTGTGATTTCCACCGGTGACCAGGGCGGTCAATTGTACGTGCGTGGCGGTACGCCCGTGCAGAACATGCTGCTCCTCGACGGCGTGCTCATCTATAATCCCTTCCATTCCATCGGTATCTTCTCTGTTTTCGATATGGATATCATGAGCAGCGCAGATGTCTATACTGGCGGTTTCGGTGCGGAATTTGGTGGCAGAATTTCTTCCGTGATGGATATCCAGACTCGCGATGGTAATAAAAAACGTATTTCCGGAAAGGTGGACGTCAGTAATATTCAATCGCAGATTCTGCTGGAAGGCCCGCTGGTGAAGCTGAAAGACAATCGCAAGACAGCCTTGAGCTTCATCCTCTCCGGAAAAGGTTCTTATCTTGAGCCGGCATCCAAGTTCTTCTATCCATATGTAGGCAAAGACGGACTACCGTTCAGCTTCTGGGATCTGTATGGCAAGTTGACGCTTTCCACATTGAACGGCACAAAACTGAATGTGTTTGGTTTCAATTTCAATGATAAGGTGAATTACAGCTCCATTGCGGCCTATTCATGGAACAACTGGGGCGTAGGTTCCAATTTCCAGATTGTGCCCGGTGATGTGCCCATTACGATCACGGGTGCTTTGGCTTATTCCAAGTACACTTGCGAACTGGATGACAAATTGTATCAGCCCAAGAGCAGTACTATGGACGGGTTTACGTTCAATCTTGCGTTTAACTACTACATAGGTCGAAGCGTACTGAATGTGGGCGTTGAAGCGGTGGGCTTTAACACGCAATACACCTATTTTACGCAATTTGGCTCTAAGGTGGACATTGAAGACCATACGACCGATTTGTCTTTTTTCGCCAAATTCAAATACAATTTCAAAAACAAGCTGTTGCTTGAGCCGAGTTTCCGATTGCAGTACTACTATTCGTTGGGCGAAGCGTCGCCAGAACCGAGATTGGCTATCAAGTACAATATCTTGCGCAATCTCCGTCTTAAACTGGCAGGTGGCCTCTATTCACAGAATCTGGTGGCAGTCACCTCCGATCAGGATGTCGTGAATTTGTTCAACGGATTCCTGTCTTCTCCAGTAAGTGGCGAATTATTGGCCTCCAATATGCTCAATGATGGTGCTACGATGAAAGGACGTCTTCAAAAGGCGCAACACGTGATTTTGGGTCTGGAATATGATCCCATTTCGCAGATCAGCATCAATTTGGAGGGCTATTTCAAGAATTTCTCCCAGCTGATTTCCGTCAACCGCTATAAGATGTTTGATACTGATAATGAGTTCATTTGGGAAAAAGGTCGTGCGTATGGTGGTGATGTGACGGTGAAATACGACAACAAGGGCTTTTATGTGTGGTTGGTCTATTCGTTGGGTTGGGTGAAGCGTACTGATGGGGTAGTGGATTATTATCCGCATTTCGACAGACGGCATAATGTCAATCTGTTGGTGTCATACGCTTTCGGCAAGCGCAGATCATGGCAGATTGATGCCCGCTGGAACTTTGGTTCCGGATTCCCGTTTACGCAGACACAGGCATATTATCCTCATTATATGCCTACCAATATTGATGATGATTATGTCGGAGGCAATGAAGATCTGTACTTCATGCTGGCAGACTTGAACCAGGCGAGACTTCCGCATTACCACCGTTTGGATATTGGCGCCAAGAAAAAATTCCATATTGGCGAGCGGAATACGCTTGAGTTAAGTCTCTCTTTCTCCAATGTCTATAACTACAGGAATGTGTTCTATGTGAACAGAATTTCCAATGAAGTGATCTATCAGCTTCCATTTCTGTACTATTTTGGTCTGACCTGGAGATTCTAACCGAAAGGTGAAGTTGGTGAAGGAGGTGAAATGGGTGCATGAGGTAAAGTTGGAGAAGTGGGTAAATGGGGAAAAATGGCGAATCAAATGAAAAATGCTTCGTTTTTTTTGCGTAGGATAATGTAACAAAGGAGGAGAAAAATGCCTGGTTTATTCTATAGCACTCAAAATCAACAGTATATAGAATAAAAAAATATTTTTCAAAAATATCGCGCAATCGAAAAAAAGTGTATTTTTGCGGCGTTGAAAAAACAAACGGATCGGTAGTTCAGTTTGGTTAGAATACATGCCTGTCACGCATGGGGTCGCGAGTTCGAGTCTCGTCCGGTCCGCCAACAAAAAAGAGCATCAATTGATGCTCTTTTTTTGTTTACATGATTGTATTTTCCATGAAATCTTTATTTGTCAAACAATTCCGCATGTGATCCTAAACGCACTAATTCAATGATGCCTTTTGTCTCATCTATCCATATCAATAGGAAATCACTTTGGATATGGCACTCCAGACAGCCTTTGTAGCTGCCTTTAAGTATGTGTGGCTGGTATTTTGCTGGGATGGGTTGATCCGTTTTAAGTAAAAAGAGTATCTGTCTTAATTGCAGTAACTTTTTGAAATCATGGCGGTATCTTTTTAAATCTTTTTTAAATTGCGTAGTAGGTTGTAATGTTTTCATTCTTCTTCGTTAAGTATGTCGTTCAACATTTCGTCAACATCGTTGTAAATTTTGTTTTTATTTTGTCCAGAGGTTGCCTCCTCAATGGCGGCTTTGGTTACGGCATTAGGTTTGTGGTACACAACATCCAGTAAAACGCTTTCCACATAGTTGTTGAGCGTTCTGTTTTCACGCGCCGCATTTCGCTTCAATATTTCCAACAAATCTGATCTAAAGCGGAAAGATGCTGGTTTTCTGATAATTGCTGTCGGTTCCATAGCTGTATTTATTTGTATTACATTTGAATGCAAAAGTAATACTTTTTTGAATACATTTCACTCTCCCCTCAAAATCTGATAGAATAATTTCACCCCCACCGGCACTAATTCATCCTGAAAATCAAACAACTGGTGATGCAGGGGCGGTTGGTTCTCGCCGGAACCGAGGCCGAAAAGTGCGCCGTCGTAATGCTGTGTCAGCAGGCCGAAATCTTCGCCCCATGAGAAGGGCACCTCTTTTTCTCTGTATTTCAGATGGCACGCCTCTGCGGCGGTTTTGATGCTGTTTACGGCGTCTTTGTGATTTTTGGAAGCAGCAAAGTACTCTTTCCATGTGATATTGCTGCTCAGTCCTTCGGTGCACGCCACTGCCTCATCCGTGATACGAGTGACCTCTTTTTTCATTTCCTGCAACAGCCCGTCGTCCTTGGCCCGCAACGTGAACCGCAGCACGCCATGTCCGGCGGCCACTCCGTAGGCCTGCTCGCCGACGGAGAACTCTACCAGAGTGGCCAGTTGGAAATCATCCTGTCGCATGTCATAACGGTTGAGTGCCAGCACCTGGTCGGTGATGGCCCTGGCGGCCGGATACGGACTCACGGCTTTCAATGGCTCCGCCGCATGCGCCGTGCGCCCGTGCAGCTCTATGTCGCAACTGACTACCGAGCAGGTGAAACTGCCCTCTTTGCAGATGACACTGCCCAGCGGCTCGCCCGGGATGTTGTGCAAGGCATAGACCTTGCCGGGCTTGTATTTTTCCAAAATGTCCGTCTCCAACAGCTGCGCGGCACCCTCGCCCGTTTCCTCCGCGGCTTGGAAGAAGAGTAGCACGCGGCCCTTTGCCAGCGGGCGCAGATGCAGTTGCTCGGCAAGCCCCAACAGGATGGTGGCGTGGCCGTCGTGGCCGCACTTGTGCGCTACGCCCGGCGTGTGCGAGGCGTACGGAAGATCCAATGTCTCCGGCACGCGCACCGCGTCAAAATCCCCACGTATCAAAGTGGTTTCGCCGCCCGGACCGAAGTCGTAAACCGCCAACAGATTAAGTGAGTTCTGGAAAACGTGGATATGTGTGGGCTCAAAAGCCGCCAAGGTGTCAATGATGAACCGTTGGGTGGCAACCTCCGCTCCGGAGGGCTCCGCTAATTGATGCAGCTGATGTCGTGTGTCAGTATAATTCATGTTCTTTTGTTTATCGATTAGCGATGAACGAGTAGCGATTGTTGAAATCGTAATTCGCTCATCTATAATCTCTCATCGTTCAATGATGATACGGTTCGTTGTGCAAAATCGTGAAGGCCCGGTACAGTTGCTCGGCGAACACCAGGCGTGTCATGATGTGCGGGAAGGTGAGCTGCGACAAGGCCAGTTTGGCATTGCCGCGCGCATAAACCGCCTCCGAAAACCCGTAGGCGCCGCCGATGACGAATACCACCGATTTGGCCCCGCTGTTGGCCTGCTGCTGGATGAATTGCGCGAATTTTGCAGATGTGTATTCCTTGCCGCGCTCGTCCAACAAAACCACATAGTCGCCGGGTTCCAGTTTCTTAAGGATCAGCTCGCCTTCTTTCTTCTTCTGCTCTTCCTGGGAAAGTGATTTGGTGTTTTTCAGATACGGGATGGCGATGGGCTCATACACGGTGTAGAATTTGATTTTCTGGGTGTATTGCTGAATGGCGGTGTCGAAGACATCGCCATCGGTTTTGCCGATCCATATCAGCTTGATTTTCATTGTGGGCTATAATTTGGTCGGGTCGATGGGGAAGATGAGGCCACCGTTGTCCGCGTTGTGGAGCATGCATTGGTCGCAGATGGTGAGCTCACCGTTCAGGCGGCGCTGCACCATGTCGCTGAGGCGGTCCTTCAGGGCTTGGATATCGACATGCTGGCAGATTTCGTTGGCGAAGGCGAACATCAGCAGTTTGCGCGCGCTGCGCTCCCCGATACCGCGTGTGCGGAGGTAGTACAACGCTTCGTCGTCCAGCTGTCCGACAGTGGCGCCATGGCTACACTGCACATCGTCGGCGTAAATCTCCAAGAATGGTTGTGTGTTGATCTTGGTCTTGTCAGTAAGCAAAATGTTGCGGTTGGTCTGAAAAGCGTTGGTGCGCTGTGCGTCGGGTTGCACCACCACATGACCATGGAAGCTGGCCTCGGCCTCGTCGTCCATGATGCCCTTGTAGAGTTGGAAACTCTTGCAGTCGGGACAGTTGTGGCTCACCTTGATGCGGTTTTCGCACTGTTGCGTCTTATCTACCAGATAGAGTCCGTACAACTGCGCTTCGGCAAACGGCTCGTTCAAATTAACGTGGATGTCGTTGCACACATAGCCGGCGTTAAAGGTGATGGCGTTGGAGTGGAAGAAGGATTCTGCGCACTGGTTAACGTACAAATGGTTGAACAACAGTGACTCAGCCTCCTTGTTCTCCGTCTTGTAGTAATGCAGTCGGGCCTGCCTGTTGAGGGTGATGGCGGTCACGATATTCAAAAATGTCTTGCCGTATTTGGTGGAATCATCACATTGGATAATGGACAACTCTGCATTTTGTCCGAGATGGATGAGGTGGCGGTTCTGTATCAGCAGGTCCTCGCGGGAGTTGACGAGCGACACAATCTGGAAGGGTTTCTCCACCTTGACGTTGTCGGGCACATACAGGAAGATGCCGTCGGTGAATTGCTCTTTGTTGGAAATGGTGAGCTCGTCTTGCTTGTGGTCTTCCAGCGGTTTGAGGCTCGCCTGCACCAGTTCGGGATATTGCGCCATGGCGGCTTTCAGGCTGCCGGCGATGACTCCGTCGGGGTAGATGGTCAGCTGCGAGTCTTTGTGCACGTACCAACCGTTGAGCAGCGGCAACATCACAGAGCCCATGTTGCTGACCTGGCAGGTGAAATATTCCTCCACCGGCTGGTACGGGTCGGGCTGAAGCTGCAGACGGTAGTTTTTCAGCTGTTGGGTATGTTCTGCAAAAGACTTCATTTAGCTGAGTTTATGTTGTTCGTACTCTTCTTTGATCCAGTCGTAGCCGCGTTTCTCCAGCTCCAGGGCCAGCTCTTTCGGGCCGGTTTTCACAATCTTGCCGTCGAACAGCACGTGCACCACATCGGGCACGATGTAGTCGAGCAGGCGCTGGTAGTGGGTGATGACGATAGTGGCGTTGTCTTGATTCTTGAGCTGGTTCACGCCGTTGGCCACGATACGGAGCGCGTCAATGTCCAAGCCGGAGTCTGTCTCATCCAGGATGGAAAGGGTAGGTTCAAGCATGGCCATTTGGAAAATCTCGTTACGTTTCTTCTCGCCGCCGGAAAAACCCTCGTTGACGGAACGGTTGCTGAGTTTCTCGGTCAGTTCCACCACTTTCTTCTTTTCGTTCATCAGCTTGAGGAACTGAGCGCCGTTCAGCGGGTCCAGGCCGCGGTATTGGCGGATTTCGTTCAGCGCGGTGCGCATGAAGTTGGCGATGCTCACGCCCGGAATCTCCACAGGATACTGGAATCCGATGAATATGCCCTCGCGGGCGCGGTCCTCGATGCTCAAATCCATCAGGTTTTTGCCTTTGTAGTATATGTTGCCTTCGGTGACTTCATAACCCTCCTTGCCGGCAATAACGGAGGCTAACGTGCTCTTGCCCGTACCGTTGGGGCCCATGATGGCGTGTACTTCGCCCGCGTGAACTTCCAGGTTCACACCTTTCAATATTTCTCTTCCTTTGATGGAAACGTGTAGATTTTCGATTTTTAACATAAGATGTTTTTTAGGGCTGCAAAGATACGGAATATGATGCATTATTCACCTTTCGGTCGGGTATTTTTTATAACTTTGCACTTTGAATTTTGAACTCTGAATTTTAATTTATATCATGTTCACCACTTATTCCGCTTCTGCTGGTTCCGGCAAGACTACCAATCTGGTGGCCGATTATCTGGCGCTTTGCTTCAGATTTGACAGCCGGAAGGTCGGACAGGACTCCCAAGAGTTCCAGCTGGACCTTTACCAGCGGATTCTGGCTATCACGTTCACCAACAACGCCAGCGGCGAGATGAAGGACCGCATCGTGAAAACCCTCTATGCCATCGCGTTTGAGGAACGTCCGAATCTGAATGGCAGCACTGTCGCCATCTACAATATGGTGGTGAAAAAACTCTTTGACTTGCAACCGGATGAGATTACCCCTGACATAGAAAAATTCATGCGTGTGGAGTCGCGGGAGCTGCTTCGGCGCATCATCTACGATTACGCCCGCTTCACCATTTCCACCATCGACAGTTTCTTCCAGCGCGTCATACGTTCCTCCGCACTTTCGCTCAACCTCAATCTCAACTATACCGTCCAAATTGACATGGACGAGTTTTATCTGCAAGCCATTGACCAGCTGCTGAACGAGCTTTCAGCGGAGACAGAACTGGCTAACCGCATTATTTTTGTGCTGGATAATGCCATGGAAGATACCGGCAAGATAGATGTGGATAAGGAATTGAAGGCCACCTTGGAAATTCTCTATAAGAATGCGGAGAAGAATGTGGAGTATCTGAATATCCTCGCCCGGGAGGATCAGGAGGAGATCAGTAAGTATATCGTGTCGTTGAGGGAAAACATCAAAAAAATACCTGCTGTTTTGAAGGAGAAGATTAAGCCATACGCCCAGGAGGGAAGTATGTGGCTGGAGAAACTTGACCTCAAATTCAAGCGCAGGTCTTTCAATTCGTGGTTTGAGGATGTCCAGAAAGATCCGATCAAATATTACATAAAATCCACGGAGGAGATTGCGGGCTCCGGAGGGCAGATTTTCAGCAAAACCAAACTTTCTGATGAGGATTTGGCCCGTATTGAGGAGCTTTGGCCGAAGGTGGAGGCCTGTTTTGAGAAAGTGGCGGCAGCGCAACACGATTTGCGCAAACGCTATCTCGACAGCGTCATCCGCCACCGAAATGCCGACAAAGTGCTGATGCTGATGGATTTGAAGAGAAAAATGGAAGAGATTAAGTTGCAGAACAACTTCTTCATTCTTGGTGAAACCAACACGCTGATCTATGAAACCATTCAGCGCAGAGGCTTTGAGACGCTCTTCGACCGTGTGAAGTTCGACAACTTTTTCATCGACGAGTTTCAGGACACCTCCAAGATGCAGTGGGAAGATTTGAAGCCCATCATTATCAATAATGCCCTGTCGCAGTTCGACCGGCAAGTGTCGCTCTTCGGGGACGTGAAGCAGGCCATCTACCGTTTCCGTAACGGCGATGCGGACCTGTTCTACAAATTGCTCGACTACGACCGTATGCAACAGGATCCAGACCTGCGCCTCGTGGACAGAAACCATTACAATCAGGAAATCCTGGACACCAACTATCGCTCGCTGAAGAGCGTGGTGGAGTTCAATAACCAGTTTTTTGAGTATTATGCCACGAAGAGAGGCTTGGATAAATACTATGCCGAGGGCTTGAAACAGAAGATTTTCAACAGGCAGGAAGGACAGGTGCAAGTCTGTTTTTATGCAGACAAGGAGAAAAAAAATGAGTTGAAGCCGCAGTTCCCAGTTGAGGATTCCGTATGGGCAAGCATGGTGGAGGACAAGAAGATCGGCGTGCAGGACATGGAGGTGTTGCTGGCGGTTATGGATGCCCGCCGGCGCGGGTATGCCGACGGAGACATCGCTGTGCTGTGCCGTAACAATTTCAAATGCGCCCATATTGCAGACATTATGCTGCGGATGGGCTGGAATGTGATTACGGAGAAATCGCTGAACCTGAGTGCTTCGGCGGAAGTGAACCTGATCATCTACACGCTCCGCTATCTGTTGCATCCCGACGACAACGTGGCCAAGAGCACCATCCTCTATTTTCTGGCCCGTTTGCAGGACAAAGAGGCTCTGTTGCAACAATATATGCCCACTCTGAAAGAGGAAGGTGTTTTTGAATCCTTGCTGGAAAAAGAGTTCGGCAAGCCCTTGCGTCGGAACCAATGGCTCTCCGAACCTCTGTTCTTGATGGTGAAAGACGTGATGCGCTACTATGGCATGGAGCACCTGCAAAGTCCGTTTGTGGTGGATTTTGAGAATCTGGTATGGCAATATTTGCAGAGCCGCAATGGCGAGCTTTCCAAATTCCTGACATGGTGGCAGCAGCAGGTGGAGTTGGACAAATTGCCCTCTTTGTCGCTGCCGGCTGGCCAGGATGCCATCAGGATCAGCACCATCCACAAGTCCAAAGGATTGGAATACCCGGTGGTGATTTTCCCACACAATGCGCCTCGGAAGCAGTATTTGCCGGTTTGGGACAAAGTGGATGACCGGACGGTGGCTTACGTGGAATTGACATCTAACTGTGTGGGCTCTTCGTATGAGGAGCGCTATGAGGAGGAGTCGCTCAGTGCGGAAATGGATGATCTGAATGTGCTCTATGTAACGCACACCCGCGCTCGCGACATGCTATACGTGATTGCCAAGTGGTCAGAAAAAGACAGCAACACCTACGGCAATGATCTCCATAAGTTCATCGCCGACAACATTCAGCAAGAAGATGGCTTGGATTTCTTTCAGGCGGAGGATAATACTCGGTATTTCTTTTTGGGTGACCAAGATTGGAGCAATCCGAAAAAAGAGGCAAAAGGCGAGGTTCTGCATTCCGTTCCTGAGGTTGTCGCTTCCGATTTTGAGCTGGACCAAGTGCAGGTGCTCTTTGAGCCTACCTTGCCGGAGGACGACCCGCGCGCCGAAGGAACCTACGTGCACGATTTCCTGTCCGGCTTGACCGACTTCCCGCAGTCGGAGGATGCGTTTGAGCATTGTTTGGCGGATGTGCCGGAGGCGAAGAGACCCCGTTTGCGGGATGCCTATCATCGTATCATGGAAGATGCAGCTTTGCGTCCCTGTTTCGCGCCGGGTGTCAAGGTGCTCAATGAGGTCAACATCCTTGACGAGGCGCATCGCGAGCACCGTCCCGACCGTGTGGCGTTTCTGGACGACAGGGTAGTGGTCATCGACTACAAGACGGGCTCGCCGCATGAGCAGTACCAGCAGCAAATAGACGGATATTGCGCATTACTGCGCAATATGGGGTATCAGAATGTGGAGGGAAGGTTGTTGTACGTTTAGACCACGTCCTCTTTCAGTCTCTCGGCGTTCTCGGCCACCTGCAGGGCTTGGAGCACCTCCTCGATGTCGCCGTTCATGAAATTGGCGAGGTTGTACATCGTATAGTTGATGCGGTGGTCCGTGACGCGGTTCTGCGGGTAGTTGTATGTCCTGATTTTCGCGGAACGGTCGCCGGTGGAGACCATCGTCTTACGCTTGGAGGCGATTTCGTCCAAGTATTTCTTGTACTCCATCTCGAACAGACGTGTACGCAACACGCGCATGGCCTTTTCGAGGTTCTTGATTTGCGATTTTTCATCCTGAATGGAAACCACAATACCGGTGGGAATGTGGGTGAGACGCACGGCGGAGTAGGTGGTGTTCACACACTGACCGCCAGGGCCGGAGGCGCAGAAGGTCTCCTTCTTGATGTCGCTCTGCTTAAGCTCCACGTCAAATTCGTCGGCCTCGGGCAGCACGACCACCGAAGCGGCAGAGGTGTGGACGCGGCCCTGTGACTCGGTTTGCGGCACGCGCTGCACGCGGTGCACGCCAGACTCGTATTTCATGATGCCATACACGCCCTCACCGTTCACGGCAAAGTCGATTTCCTTGTAACCGCCCACGGTGCCCTCCGTCATGGAGAGAACCTCGATTTTCCAACCCTTCTTGTCGCAATAGTGCTGATACATGCGGAACAGGTCGCCGGCGAAAATGCTGGCCTCATCGCCACCCGTGCCCGCACGGATCTCCATCTGCGCATTCTTGCTGTCCTGCGGATCGGAAGGCAGCAGCAACAGGCGGATTTCCTCTTCCAATTTCTCCTTCTCTTCGACGAAATTGTCCAGCTCCATCTTGGCCATTTCGCGGAACTCCTCGTCCTTCTCGTTGGCTACGATGTCCTTGGCGTTGGCAATGTTGCCAATCACGTCCTTGTATTTCTTGTACGCATCCACCACAGCCTGCAGGTCTTTGTAGTCCTTGCTCATCTTGATGAATTTCTTCATGTCGGACATGGCGTCCGGTTGAGCAATATCCTCACCAATCTGCAGCCAACGTTTGTATATCAGCTCTAATTTCTCCAGTAAATCGTTCATAAAACGGTGTTTTCAAATTTGGGCGCAAAATTACAAAAAAATCCCGTAGGCAGGAATAGGCCAAATTTGCCCCATTTTTGTTATCTTTGCACCCTGTTTTTGTCACCTCGGATTGTATGGAAGATAATGCGTATGCTGAAGATTCACTGATTGTTACCGGCGCACGGGAAAACAACCTCAAGGATGTGTCGGTCACGATTCCGCAGCAGCAGCTGGTGGTTATCACCGGACTGAGCGGCAGCGGCAAGTCTTCACTCGCCTTTGATACCATCTATGCCGAGGGTCAACGTCGGTACATGGAGACCTTCTCCGCCTACGCCCGCCAGTTCATTGGCCATCTGGAGCATCCCGATGTGGACAAAATCAGCGGCCTCAACCCCGTCATCTCCATCGAGCAGAAGACCGTGAACAAGAACCCGCGCTCCACGGTGGGTACCATCACGGAGGTATATGATTTTCTGCGATTGCTGTATGCCCGCGTAGCGGATGCCTACTCGTACAATACGGGCGAGAAGATGGTCCATTATTCCGAGAAAGAGCTCATCGACTTGGTGATTTCCCGGTATGATGAATGTCATGTAACCCTGTTGGCGCCCATCATCAAAGGTCGTAAGGGCCACTACCGCGAGCTGTTTGAGAACCTGCGCAAGCAAGGCTTCACCCGCGTGCGCATTGACGGCGTGATGCGCAAACTGTTGCTCAATATGCAGGTGGACCGCTACAAGATGCACGACATCGAGCTGGCCATCGACACGCTGAATATCACGCAGTTTTCCAAAACGCGCGTCAGCAACAGCGTCCATATCGCGATGAAATACGGCAAAGGCTCCATCATGATTTTGGACAATGACACGGGCGAGGTCAAGAATTACAGCAAGTTCCTGATGTGCCCTACCACGGGCATTTCCTACCCCGAACCCGAACCCAACAGCTTTTCGTTCAATTCCCCGTACGGTGCCTGTGAGCATTGCAGCGGACTGGGTTTTGTGTCGGAAATAGATTTGGAGAAGATGATTCCCGATCCGTCGAAATCCATCAAGAACGGCGGTATCGTGGTGATTGGCGAATATAAAAACACATTGCTTTTCCGTGAGCTGGATGCTTTGGCAGAGAAATATCACTTTTCTTTGTCGGATCCCATTCAGGATTTGTCGGAACAGAATCTGAACATGGTCCTGTACGGTTCTCCGGAATGGCTGTATGTGAAACGTGAATACGAAGGCCTGGCCCCGATGAAGAAGTCGTTCGAGGGCGTGGTCAACTATATCCGAAATCTCAATTCGGACAACATTCCGGCCTCGTTGCGCAAATGGATCAATCAGTTCATCAACATGGCGCCCTGTCCGGATTGTCACGGCACGCGCTTGCGCAAGGAGGCGTTGCACTTCCGTATCGACGGCAAGAACATCGCGGAGCTGGCCCACATGGACATCTCTGAATTGTATGAATGGATGGAGCAATTGCCCAAGAAGCTGGATGCCTCCAAAAAACGCATAGCTTCGGAAATTATCCGCGAAATCACCTTCCGGCTGAAATTCCTGTGCAACGTCGGCATACAATACCTGTCGTTGGACCGCTCGGCGGCGTCGCTCTCCGGCGGTGAGGCTCAGCGTATCCGTTTGGCCACCCAGATCAGCTCGCAGCTGGTGAACGTGATGTACATCCTGGACGAGCCGAGCATCGGCCTGCACCAGCGCGACAACCATCTGCTGATCCAGTCGCTCAAGGACTTGCGCGACTTGGGCAACTCGGTGATTGTGGTAGAACACGACCGTGACATGATGCAGGCAGCGGATTTCATCGTGGATGTGGGCCCCGAAGCCGGCAATCGCGGCGGCTACATTGTGGCTTCCGGCACGTATGACGACATTTTGAAAGCAGACTCGCTGACCGCCGACTATCTGACCGGCCGTAAGAAGATTGAGGTGCCCCAAATCCGCAGGCCTGGCAACGGCCATTCGCTGACCTTGATTGGCGCATCGGGCAACAACCTGAAAGACGTGACCGTCAGCTTCCCGTTGGGCACACTCATTTGCGTGACGGGCGTGTCAGGCAGCGGCAAGTCCACCCTCATCAACGAAACCCTGTATCCCATCCTCAACCGTTACGTGTATCGTTCAGAGAAGAAACCTTTGGATTATGCCGCGATTGAGGGTTTGGAGCATATTGACAAGATTATTGAAATCAACCAGCAACCCATTGGGCGCACGCCGCGCTCCAATCCCGCCACATACGTGGGCGTCTTTGATGACATTCGAAAACTCTTTTCCGACATGCCCGAATCCAAAATCAGAGGCTACAAGCCGGGGCGTTTCTCGTTTAATGTGTCCGGCGGACGCTGCGAGGAGTGCAAGGGTGCCGGCGTGCAGAGCATCGAGATGAATTTCCTGCCGGATGTGTATGTCACCTGCGAGAAATGCAACGGCAGACGCTATAATGATGAGACGCTGGAGGTTCGATACAAAGGAAAGTCCATTAACGATATATTGGAAATGGATATTGAGAGTGCCATCCCGTTCTTTGAGAACATCCCCGCTATTGTTCTGCCTTTGAAAACGATGGCTGATGTGGGCTTGGGTTATTTGCGTCTGGGACAATCCTCCACTACGCTCTCCGGCGGCGAAGCGCAGCGCGTGAAGCTGGCTGCCGAGCTGTCGAAAAAGGAGACGGGCCAAACGGTCTATATTCTGGATGAACCCACGACAGGTCTGCATTTCCACGACATTGCCATCCTCATGGATGTCCTCAACAAGCTGGTGGACAGGGGCAACACGGTGATTGTGATTGAGCACAACATGGATGTGATCAAGATGGCGGATTGGATTATCGACATGGGCCCGGAAGGCGGTCGCTCCGGCGGCGAAGTGGTGGCCGAAGGCACACCCGAGGAGATTGTGGCCAAGGGCGTCGGATTCACCGCCGAATATTTAGCCAAAGAACTTGCACAATGATAAAGCACATGACCCATTTCCTCGATATGGACGAGGAATTATATGATTTGGAACACGCCCGCTACGTGCTCCTTCCGGTCCCGTATGATGGCACCAGCACGTTTGTGAAGGGTGCGGATAAGGGCCCGCAAGCCATCTTGGATGCCTCCGACAGTCTGGAACTCTACGATGTCCAATATCAAATCGAAGCCTGTAATGCCGGCATCCATACGGACCATTACATTTACGACTTATCCTCTCCTGATAAGATGGTTCAATCTGTTTATCAACGGGTTAAGCATTTTATGGAGATGCAGAAATTCCCCATTCTGCTGGGTGGCGAGCATTCTGTTTCCGTGGGTGCCATCAAGGCCATGAGCGAGCAATTTGAGGACCTCACTGTGCTGCAAATCGATGCGCATGCAGATTTGCGTGACGAGTATCACGATTCCATATACAACCATGCTTGTGTGATGCGTCGTGCGCAGGATTATGCGCGTGTGGTGCACGTGGGCATCCGCAATGTGTGCACGGAAGAGATGCACAACCTCGTGCCCGAGAATGTATTCTATGCCCATGACATCTACAATACGGAAGAGTGGATGGATAAGGCGGTCGAGCGTCTTACCCGTAATGTGTATGTCACGTTTGATTTGGACGGCCTGGATCCCTCTATTTTGCCGGCTACCGGCACGCCCCTGCCGGGAGGTCTGCAATGGTATCCTACGTTGAGATTTTTGGACAAAGTGTTCCGCCAGCGCAACGTGGTGGGTTTCGATGTGGTGGAGCTCTGCCCGCAACCAGACAACAAGGTGTCCGATGTCCTCGCCGCCACGCTGGTCTATAAGATGATCAACATGCAGGAAGTGAAATAGGAATGTTTACATAAATAATAATACGTAATAAACATGCTTTTCCAAAGCGGCCAGTTGTTTTTCTGCATTTTGGTGTTCACCACGGTTTTCGTGGTGTGCAAGTGTGTGTTCCGGAAAGGCTGGCTGAACAACATGGTTCTGCTGCTGGGCAACGCGCTGATACTGACCAATATCGTGCGTCCGCAGTCGGTGCTCATCCTGCTGATCGTGGCCACGGTGTGCTACGGAGCAGGCGTGCTCCTGCAACGTAAGAAATGGCGCTGGCTGCTGGCCCTCACCCTCGTGCTGCTGGTCTCCCTCTTCGCCATACGCCAGTATCCCCTGGTGTGGCGCTGGTTCGGGGACTTCTGGACAAATTCCATGAAGAAACATTTCTTCTCCGTGGAAAAACTCGGTCTCTCCTATATCCTCTTCCGCCTCATCCACTGGCTCGTGGAATGCCGCAGGGGAACGCTGCGCACCCATGACTTCCTCACCTATGTCAACTATCTGTTCTTTTTCCCCACCTTCATGGCCGGGCCCATCGATACGCTCAACAACTTCCACTATTGGATGAGCACCACCCACGTGCGCTTCAACGCGCGGATGCTGCTCGCCGGTGTGGGCCGCATCTTCCTGGGTGCCGTGAAAACCCTGCTCATTGTGCCGCTGATGCTGCCGTACGCAACCGATTTCCAGACGCTGCTTCCGAATATGGGGCCCTGGAGCGCAGTGATATGCGCCGCCCTGCTGTATTCCCTGTACATCTACATCGACTTTTCCGGCTACTGCGATATGGCTATCGGCATGGCCTACATGATGGGCATACGTACCCCCGAGAACTTCAACAACCCCTACCTGTCCGCCAATATCGCGGAGTTCTGGAAACGGTGGCACATCACATTCTCCACCTTTTTGAAGATATACGTGTTCAAGCCCGTCATTGGCTTGCTCAACCGCTTCCCCATCCGGAAGTACCGCATGACGGTCTCCGTCATCGCATACATGTTGACCTTCTTCGTGTGTGGCCTCTGGCACGGCTGCACCCTCAATTTCGTGCTCTGGGGCCTGTGGCACGGATTGGGCCTTTCGTTGTATAAAATCGGCGTCGGCATCCATCCCCCAAAACCCACTCGCCAGAACCGTGTGCTCGGCATCGTCGCTACGTTCCTGTTTGTTACGGTGGGCTGGATTTTCTTCAACTACCCGGTGGAGGAATTAAGTAATATGATAAATCTGCTGTTCGGATGAAAAGGATGTACACATTGAAAGTATTGGCCTGGATAGGCTCGGTGGTGCTGGCTTCGGTGCTCGCCTTCCTGCTGCTGGTCTGGATAATACCTCCGTTCAAAGCCCCTGAGCCAGACCGACAGCTGTACACCATCCGCCACCAGGAGCTCCGCGACAACAATCCGCTCTACACCGACTTGTTCCTGCAGAGCATCAAACGAAACAACGGCTATCTGGTGCTGGGTACCTCGGAGAGCAACGACCTCGCAGAAGGCAACTACTACGATTTTCTGAATGCTGACACCTCCCTGAACCTCAGATTTTCCCTCGTGGCGGGCGCCGGCAGAACATCCTGTACCTATTTTCCACTGATACAAAGCAATGAAAACGTGCGCGGTCTGAAAGTTCTTTTCTTCATCAACCCGCGCTATTGGTGTACACCGTACGCTTGCAGCAACAAGCATTATTTCAGCCGTTATGTGTCCACCGCTGAATACAGGCGGGCGAACCGTCCCAAGAACAAGCAGGTGAATGACATTTTGAAAGTCAACCGTTCACACATCTCTTTGGTAAACAGAATCGGCGACGGGGCAGCTCTGTTCTTGGACCGCGTGCGCCGGAAATACTATCAGGACCTGGTTTTCAATCTGAACCCGGACAAGTTCGGCAAAAGCCTTCATTTTTTCGGAGAAAAGAAAAGCCTGGATGAATACCCCAATTTCGGGATATTAGACAGTGTTCATTACAATTTTGAATACAATGTGTCGAAGAATGATGATTTGGAAGACCTTGTCATGATTGTGGACACTTCCGTCACTTACCGTTATGATGAGTTGCGGGCGATGATTTCGGTATGCAAGGAGCACGGCGTGGATATCACTTTCGTGGTGGGGCCATACAACAAAGTGGCGTTTGAAAAGACTTGTCCTGATGAGGTTCCGCTGTTGGACAAGGTGTGCCAAAACATCAAGAATATCTGCCGGCAGGAGAATGTTCCTTTTATAGATGCTACGGACCTGTCAGACACGCCGGGAGTCTTCAAAGACGCCCAACACCACAACTCGTATGGTGCCTATTTTATCTATTTAAAAATCAAAAACTATGTTCTGGGAAAAGAGAATCGTTAGAATACTGGCGGCCATGCTCATCGTTGCGTTGGTTTTCTTCATGCTGTTGTCGCACAGCAAAGGGGACATATCCTGTCTGTACACGAACTTTTAAAGATGAACGATGGGGAGGAATTCCGCAGCATTTGCAGCGGAATGGTGGTGGCAGCCGTCAAAAAGAATTAGGTGTTGAGAAGCCCCAACATTTCTTCATTGCTTACGCCGCTCAAATAATCTTCCACGCGGATGGATTGGAGGACCTTTCGGATGCGCTCTTCCGTATGTGGTTGTCCGATAAACATTTGGGCGAGCTCGTCGGGATTCTTTTTGGAGAAGAAATCGCCGTAGATCCGCAAATCGGAAACGATTCCGTTTTTCACGTCCATGCCAATCTGCACGGTGCCACCCTTGGTGCGCACCTTCCGCTCGATGGCATACTTCGGGGATGCGCCGTAGTTCCACTCCCAGGTGGAAAACTTCTCGTCAGCGCGCTTCTGGATGCGGGCCTCCTCTTGCGGCGTGAGTGGCTCAATGGTGGTGCCCGGCTGCTGCTTCAAGATGAAGTCCATCAGATAATCCTTGAACTCCATCACCGTCATGGGCGTGGGCAGGTGCTCCGAAATGTTGGTTACGCGGCTGCGTATCGATTTTACCGCCTTGTCGTTGAACTTGTCGGGATCTACCTTCAACGCTTGAGCGAGGTTGTGATGCACGGTGGAGAAGAGTAATGTGCCGTGCTCCAGCACGCGGTTGCCGTAATAGACCATCGCATTGCCCGAAATTTTCTTGTCGTGCACCACGAGGTCGTTGCGTCCGGAAAAGGCTGCGGGCACCCCTAACGATTGCAACGCATCCACAATCGGCTGCAGAAACTTCACGAAGTTGATTTCCTTCTCCTCCGGCGCGATGTTGCGGATGAAGCTAAAGTTCAGATTTCCAAGATCATGGAATACGGCGCCGCCGCCTGTGAGCCGGCGGGCCACCACAATCTTGTTTTCCTCCACAAAGGGCTGGTTGATTTCTGCCAACGTGTTCTGATGCCTTCCGATGATGATGGCGTTGGCGTTTTGCCATAACATGAAAACCTCTTCCTGTGTCTGTGTGAGCAGGTACTCCTCGGTGGCGAGGTTGAAAAAAGGCGATTGGGTGGGGAGCCAGATGTAGCGCATAAATAAAAATGGGGAGCACCTCGGCGCTCCCCGATGGTGTTTTGTTTGTTGTTATTTTTTGAAATATCTGTTGAAAAGACCTTGGAATCCCTGGCCGTGACGAGCTTCGTCCTTGGCCATCTCGTGAACGGTGTCGTGGATGGCATCCCAGTTCATCTCCTTGGCGCGTTTGGCGATGCGCATCTTGTCGGCGCAGGCACCGCTCTCGGCCATCATGCGCTTCTCCAGGTTGGTCTTGGTGTCCCAAACCACCTCGCCGAGCAGTTCGGCGAATTTGGCGCAATGCTCAGCCTCTTCAAAAGCGTAGCGCTTGAAAGCCTCAGCTATTTCGGGATAACCCTCGCGGTCGGCCTGGCGGCTCATGGCCAGATACATGCCCACTTCGGTGGCTTCGCCCATGTAATGAGCGTTGAGGTCTTTGATCATCTCCTCGTCAGAGTTCTTGGCAACGCCAAGCACATGTTCGGTAGCCCAAGAGAGCTCATTGTCTTTAACTTCTTCGAATTTCTCAGCAGGTTGGCCGCATTGCGGACATCTTGCCGGCGGAGTGTCACCTTCATGCACATAACCGCAAACTTTGCATACAAATTTCTTCATGTTTTTTTAATTTTATTGTTGTTTAATAATTTGATGTTTTTTTCGTCTCATCAAAACGCGGTATGTCGCGTCTTTACTCTAAACCCTCAACTCTAAACTCTCAACTTTCTTTCGTCAAATTCTCCAGCAGTAACTGCCTCAACGTGGAGGACGTGATATTGCGTGTGAGTTTGCCGTTCTTGCATAGGGAGATGGCGCCGGTTTGCTCGGAGACCACCACTGCTAATGCGTCTGTCAGTTCCGTGGAACCTAATGCCGAGCGGTGGCGCAGGCCTGCGCTTTGGGGCAGTTCGTTGCTCTTGGACACGGGCAGAATGCAGCGGGCGGCCACAATCCGGTGGTCCTTGATGATGACGGCTCCGTCGTGCAGCGGACTGTTCTTGAAGAAGATATTTTCCAGCAGCTCAGGGGTAGGGATGGCGTCAATCGTCTTGCCGCTGTTGATGAATTCGTCCAACGGAGTTTTGCGCGCGAAGACAATCAGTGCGCCGGTCATACTGTCAGACATGTGGTGGCATGCCTCGCGCACCGCCTCCACCTCGACCGTATAGGCGCTCTTTTTCTCCTGCTTGCCGAACTTGTCGCTGAACCAATGCATCAGCCTACCGTCGCCAATATAGAGCAGGAATTTCCGGATTTCGGGAGCAAACAAGATGATGATGGCCAAAATACCGACATTGATCACCTCTCCCAAAAGCCCTGACAGAAGCGTGAAATGGAAGTATTCCACCACTTTCCATATAACATAGAACACAACAACAATCCAGAACAGTTTCACAGCGGCGGTGCCTTTGGCAAGCCGGTAAAGCTGATACAGCACCACCGCCACGATGAGGATGTCGATGATGTCAATAATACGGAAGTCGATGAAACTCAGTGCTTCTGGCATATCTTCCTTACAATATATAATGTATTACTTAGCGAGCAAAGCAGCTAATGAGATGGAGTAGAGTTTGGTCTTGGCGCTGTCGCCACGGGAGGAGAGCACGCAAGGTACCTTGGCACCCATCAGGATGGCGCCGATCTCGGCGTGGTTGAACTTGGTGCAGCATTTGTAGAAGACGTTGCCGCTTTCGATGTTCGGGAAAAGCAAGCAGTCGGCGTCGCCGGCCACGTCGCTCTTCAACTTTTTGATTTCTGCAGTCTCCTTGTCAATGGCAATGTCCAAAGAGAGCGGACCATCCACGTATGCGCCGGAGATTTGTCCGCGCTCGGCCATCTTTGCGATGATGGCAGCATCGACGCATGCTTGCATGCCGGCAGACATCTGCTCCGTAGCACACACTAACGCCACCTTCGGTTTCTCAATGCCGATGGCTTTGGCTGTACCTACCAAATTGCGCAGAATCACTTGTTTCTGTTTCAAATCGGGCAGCAAAATGATAGCCACGTCGCCGACAATCAACAATTTGTGGTATGCGGGGTTCTCAATCACAGCCACGTGGGAGAGTGTTGCGTTGGGTGGACAGAGGCCCTTTTCCTTGTTCAGGATGGCGCGCATGTATTTGTCGGTGGGCAGCAGACCCTTCATCAGGATGTCGCCCTCGCCGTTGTTGATGAGGTCGCAGCTCATGGCGGCAGCCTTCACGTCAACGGTCTCGTGGATGATCTTGAACTTGTTGATGTCGATGTTCAACTTCTTGCAAACCTGCTCAATAGCAGCCGTATCACCCACTAATGTGGCATCCACCACGCCCATCTCCACAGCTGCATTCACAGCCTCGATGGTGTGCTCGTCGTTGGCATTTGCAGCCACCAATCTTTTTCTGGGTTTTGTCTTGACTAATTCTACTACCTGATCTAATTTCGTAATATTCATATCATTATGTTTTAAAAATTGTTTTATTCCGATAGGCCGCAAAAGTACAAAAAAAAGTGTACTTTTGCACACGTTCAATTATAAGGAATACTTTATGTTTGATTTTTCCAAAGTTCGTATTGTTGAAGACTTTCCAACGCCTGGCATTCGCTTCTATGATATCACCACATTGTTGAAGGATGCGGATGAATTCAGAAATGTTATCAATGACATGTTGGAGGTTGCCAAGAAGATCAATCCGGATGTGATTGTGGCTTTGGAAACCCGGGGCTTTTTCTTTGGTCCCACGTTGGCATATCTGATGAATATCCCGTTTGTGCCCATCCGCAAGAAGGGTAAACTGCCTGCCGCAAAATATTCCGAATCCTACGATTTGGAATATGGCACCGACATAATGGAAATCCATCAGGACGCTGTTGAAGAGAATAAGCATATCCTTTTGTTGGACGACGTGCTGGCTACCGGAGGCACAATACGCGCGGCAGCCAATCTCGTGCGCCATTTCAACCCCTCCGCCGTGGACACCCTCTTCCTCATCGAGCTGAAGGCCCTCAATGGACGGGAGAAAATCAAAGATTGCACTATAAACAGTTTAGTTCAAATATAAAAACATCAATAACAAACACAAGTAGAAATGAAAAACATTGATTGGAAAAGTTTGTCTTTCGGTTATGTGAAAACCGATTACAATGTTCGCTGTTATTTCAGAGACGGCAAATGGGGCGAGTTGGAAGTAATGTCCGACGAATATATCCCGATGCACATGGCAGCCTCCTGTCTGCACTACGGTCAGGAAGCTTTTGAAGGAATGAAGGCTTTCAGAGGAAAAGACGGCAAAGTCCGCTTGTTCCGCTGGGAAGAGAACTGGAAACGTCTGAACAGCTCCGCTGACACCATCATGTTGGCTCCTATTCCGCAAGAATTGTTCTTCGCCGCTTTGGAGAAGGTGATTAAACTGAACGCTGAGTACATTCCGCCTTACGGAACGGAAGGTTCTCTCTATATCCGTCCGTTGTTGATTGGTACAGGTGCCACCATCGGTGTGAAACCTGCTGATGAATACCTGTTCGTGGTGTTCGTGATGCCTGTTGGCCCGTACTTCAAAGAGGGCTTCAAACCGACCAACATGCAGATTGCAAAGGATTACGACCGTGCAGCTCCGCTGGGAACCGGTCACGTGAAAGTGGGTGGCAACTATGCTGCTTCCCTCCGCGCAGGCGAACGCGCTCACCACGAGGGCTTCAGCGCTTCCATCTTCGCCGATGCCAAGACCAAGACCTACATCGATGAGGCTGGTCCTGCCAACTTCTTCGGTATCAAGGACGGCAAATATGTGACACCGGATTCCGGCTCCATCCTGCCTTCCATCACCAACATGAGCTTGCGCCAAATTGCCGAAGACCTCGGCCTTGTGGTAGAAAGACGTCATGTCAGACTGGATGAAATCGGCACATTCGAAGAGGCTGGTGCCTGCGGTACCGCTGCCGTTATCTCCCCGATCCACATGATTCAGGATCGCGAAACGGGTGAAGAGTATGTCATTGCAAAAGACGGCAAACCCGGTCCTTGGAGCATCAAGATGCGCGAAATCCTGATGGGTATCCAATACGGCGAGCTTCCCGATACGCACAACTGGTGCACCATCGTGGAGTGCTAATCGTAAAGATTGTCGAAACAAAAAAGTCCCGCCAACGGCGGGACTTTTTTTATGCAGATAAACTCAAATTACGAATTTAAATTCCGAGCTACTATTTTACTAAATCAACAATAGCCTTAAATGCCTCAGGATTATTCATCGCGAGGTCGGCGAGGGCTTTGCGGTTCAAAGCAACACCCTTCTTGGCCAAATTGCCCATGAGGACAGAATAGGACATGCCGTATTCGCGTGCACCCGCATTGATACGGGTAATCCACAAACTTCTGAAGTTTCTTTTCTTAGCTTTTCTATCGCGGTAAGCGTACTGTTGACCCTTTTCCCACGAATTGACTGCAACGGTCCAAACGTTTTTACGTTTGCCGAAGTACCCACGGGTACGTTTCAAAATCTTTTTTCTTCTTGCTCTTGAAGCAACATGATTTACTGATCTTGGCATAGTTAAGTTCCTTTCTTTTACGTCAGCGGTTTAATTCTTAAACTCTTCGATAGCTGATAGTAAAGTTTTTTTTTAATGGGTTAATAATTGATTTGACTAGCACTGTCCAAGCATTTGCTTGACGGTACGTTCCATGTTCGGTTCGACAATAGCGCTGTAAGCCAGGTTACGTTTTCTCTTGATGGATTTCTTCGTGAGAATGTGGCTGTGGTAAGCGTGATGTCTCTTGATTTTTCCGGTGCCGGTCAGAGTGAATCTCTTCTTGGCAGCGGCTTTCGTTTTAATTTTTGGCATTTTCTCTAAGTTTTTAAAGTTTATATTAAGAGCTTACTGCATTCTTATTTCTTTGTCGATTTCGGACTGATCATGATGGTCATGTTCTTGCCTAACAATGTGGGCATCTGATCCAGTTTCCCGAACTCTTCCAGACTCTGGGCGAAGCGCAACAACAACAACTCGCCCTGGTCTTTGTAGATGATGGAGCGACCTCTGAACGTCACCATGACCTTGACTTTGTAGCCGTCTTTCAAAAACTTCTCCGCATGTACGCATTTGAAGTTGAAGTCGTGGTCGTCCGTTTGCGGTCCCATGTGAATCTCCTTGACGACAGTCTTGGCGCTGTTGGCTTTGATTTCCTTGGCTTTTTTCTTCTGCTCGTACAGGTATTTTTGGTAATCCATCACCTTGCATACGGGCGGGTTGGCGTTAGGGGAAATTTCCACTAAATCAAGCTCATACTGGTCGGCAATGGCCAATGCTTCTCTCAGGGAAACAATCTTTGGCTCGAAATTCTCACCCACCACGCGGACGGTCTGCGCCGTGATGTAATTGTTGATTCTGTGCTGGGCTTCCTTTTTGGGTCTGGGACCGAACTGTCTCGGTCTGAAATTTTGAGGCGTCGTGTTCAAGGCTCCTTTCTTTTGATTTTGTTTGTAATAACTTTATTTATAATATTTTTTGGGGCGGCAAAAATACACTTTTTTTGATATTTTGATAGGTGTCGTGTAATTTTTTTATTTTTGCAGCGTTTATTGGTTTCAATCCAACGTTTGACATGAAGTTTTATTCTCGTTTTACATATATTCTGCTCCTTTTTGGCCTGCTGATGATGGTTCCCGCTCGGCATCTGTCCGCTCAGAAATCCGAATTCGGCGGCTGCGTGGGCACCATGTTCTACTTGGGCGACCTCAACCAGACCAAACTTTTCAAATTCAATATCAACCCGGAGCTGAACCAATTGCATATGGCTGGCGGATTCATGTACCGCTATAATATCTCCCCGCGCTTCGCGGTTAAGGCCGACTTCCTCTTCGGCAAGGTGTCATCTACCGACAAGGGCACAGACATGGCCGATCGCAATTTCAGTTTTTCATCTCCGATTACAGAATTCTCCACAGAAATTGAACTTAACTTTTTCGAACTCTATAATACGCCGGGCAAAAATCGCTTTTCCCCATACATTTTTGCAGGTTTGACGCTGTTTTCCTTTAATCCACAGACTGTCTATAATGGCCAAACATACGATTTGCACAGCATGGGCACGGAAGGGCAGGGCCTTGAGGGTGGACCTAAACCCTATTCCCTGACCACAGTGGCCATTCCGTTCGGAATTGGCATTAAAGCTACCATTGGCCGCTATTTCTCTATTGGCGCGGAGTGGGGATTGCGCTGGACTTTCACCGACTATCTGGATGATGTGGGCGGCAGATACTATGACAACGACGTGTTGCGCGCCGAATACGGCAACTTGGTGGCCGATTTGGCCGACCGCTCGCCCGAAATTATCAACGAGGAAGGTGAACCCTTGAGCCGTCATGTGGCGGGCCACGCGCGGGGCAATGAGACAACGCACGATGCATACTCCTTTGCCGGCATCACCATGACAGTGAAGTTCGGCAACGATGACAAAGCTTGCCGACTTAAACTGCCCAGACGTAAAAAATAATGATTATGGATACTTCACGCACACTTGATATGAGTAGAATTCCATGTCACATAGCTGTGATTATGGATGGTAACGGTCGTTGGGCCCAACAACGCGGACAAGAACGCACATACGGGCACAAGGCTGGTGTGGATGCCGTCAGAAGTGTCATCGAGGGCGCTGGAGAGTTAGGTGTTAAATACTTGACACTCTATACGTTCTCCACTGAAAACTGGAATCGTCCCAAAGAGGAAGTGGATATGCTGATGGGATTGCTGGTTCAGTCCATTCACAACGAATTGGACGAGCTGATGGCCAAGCATGTGCGGTTGCTCATGCAGGGTCGGATGGAAGACTTGCCGGAGTCCTGCCGCGAGGCCATGCAATCGGCCATTGACCAAACCGCTAACAACGACGGCCTGACCCTGATTCTGGCTTTGAGTTACAGCGGTCGCACCGAAATCACCCACGCGGCCAAGGCCATCGCACAAGAGGTCAGCCAGGGCACGTTGCGTGTGGAGGATATTCAGCCGGACACTATCGCTAAGCATCTGTATCACAGCGATATTCCAGACCCGGACATGCTTATCAGAACTGGCGGCGAGTGCCGCATCAGCAATTTCCTGCTTTGGCAAATGGCCTATACCGAATTCTTCTTCGTGCCGGTCATGTGGCCCGATTTCCGCAAGACGGACCTGCGCGAAATCATCATCGATTTCCAAAGCCGCGAACGCCGTTACGGAAAAACGGGAATGCAAGTCCGTGAGCATTGATTTTTTCATTATCTTTGCTGCCAATTTTTTTGAACGTAATGAATTTTTATAAACGGATTGTTTTACTGTTACTGGTGATTGCAGCAGCCTGTATGTCAATTACATACGGTCAGGTGGTGATAGGCGGTGACGGCGAGAGCGATCCTATAAAAATTGATTATTCTAACCCCAAAAAATATGAAATCGGCGGCATCACGTCGTCGGGAACGGCTCCGCTGGACCAGCGGTTGCTCTCTTTTCATGTGGGTGATGTCATTGAAATCCCCGGAGAACTGATTTCCAAAAGTGTGAAAAACCTGTGGAAAACAGGCCTCTACGATGATGTGGAAATCACCGTCACGCGCGTGAATGGCAACGTGGCTTTTCTGGATGTCCGTCTGGAGGACCGCGCCCGATTGATTTCCTTCGGCTTCAAAGGCACGACCAAGAGCGAGGAGAATGACCTGCGCGAGAAACTGAAAATTTCGCAGGGTAACATCATCAACGACAACATGAAAACCACCTGTATCAACACCATCCGCAAATATTACGTGGATAAGGGTTTCTACAGCTGTACGGTGAATGTGCAAGAAATTGATGACGAGAAAATCAAAAATGCCAAAAACCTGCTGTTCGATATTCATAAATCCAAGAAGGTAAGAATCAGCAAGATAGACATTATCGGGAATGAAGGCGTGACAGATGCCGTGTTGCTGCGTTCCATGAAAGAAACCAAAGAGAAATTCATGTTCAGACCTTTCTGGAAGATGGATACGGCCATTGCCTACTGCCTGAAACACCCGGGATACTATGAGTCCAAAGATATCAAGGACCATTTGGATGAGTATTTTTCCGACCGTGTAAAACTCAGAATCTTCAAGAAGTCCAAATTTACAAGAGAGACTTACGAAGACGATAAAGTCAAGTTGATAGACCGCTATAATGAACTGGGTTACCGCGATGCCGTTATTGTCCGCGACACGTTCTATCTGGATGGTCGCGACATGCGCATTGATATTGAGGTCAACGAAGGTCCCCAGTACTATTTCCGCAACATTGATTTTGTGGGCAACACCATCTATCCGACCTCACTGCTCAAGCAGCTTCTGGGCATTGAAAAGGGAGACGTCTATAACCAAACGCTTCTGAACAAGAGCTTGACGATGAAGGAGGATGGAGATGACATCGCTTCTCTGTACATGAACAACGGCTATCTGTTCTTCAATGCCAATCCCGTAGAGGTGGCTATTGAGAACGACTCTATTGACATTGAAATCCGTATCCGCGAGGGCAAGCAGGCACGTTACAACAAAATCACCATCACGGGCAATACAAAGACCAACGACAATGTGATTATGCGTGAAATCACGACCATCCCCGGACAATTGTTCAACCGTTCCGACATTATCCGTACGCAACAGGTGCTGATGTCGCTGGGTTACTTCAATCAGGAGAAGATGGATGTGCAGCCCAAACCCAACGAGACGGACGGTACGGTGGATATTAATTACGTGGTGGAAGAGACCTCCTCCGACCAATTGTCGTTGAGCGCCGGTTATGGTGCCACTGGATTTGTGATTACAGCAGGTATTGCGTTCAATAACTTCTCCACGAAGAAGTTGTTCAAGAAGGATGCATGGACCCCTATCCCCGGCGGTGACGGTCAGCGTTTGGCCTTGAATGTTTCCACCAATGGCTTGTATTACCAGTACTATAACGTGTCTTTTACCGAGCCTTGGTTGGGCGGTAAGAAACCCAATGCACTTACCATAGGTGCATATTTCCAGAAACAGACGAACGGCAAGAAGAAGAATGATGTGTCGTATGCCACCTCCAGTATTGCAGGTGCGTCTGTATCTTTGGTGTCGAAGCTGAAATGGCCGGACGACTATTTCCAGATGTCGCACACTTTGTCTTACGAATACTACACAGTGAAAAACTGGTCGGGCTACTATGTGTTCAACAATGGTTACGCCAACAGTCTCAGTTACATTTTCTCCCTGACCCGTAACTCTGTCAATGCCCCGATTTATCCACGCGAGGGTTCCAATCTCACGTTTAGTGTGCAGTTGACTCCGCCCTATTCGCTGATAAGCGGCAGGGACTTCACTAATGCCACCGATCAGGAGAAATACAAGTGGCTGGAGTTTCATAAATGGAAATTCAATGCCTCCTGGTTTACCCGTATTGTAGATAATCTGGTGCTGAACATCCGTTTCAAGATGGGATTTATGGGTTGCTACAACAAAACTATCGGCATCAGCCCGTTCGGCCGCTTCTATTTAGGTGGTGACGGTCTGTCTAATTTCTCTTACGACGGCCGTGAGGTCATTGGTATGCGAGGCTACGATGATGAATATCTATCCCCGTATTTGGATGGAACCTCCATTGGTGCAAGTATCTACAATAAGTTTACCGCAGAAATCCGCTATCCGATCACGCTGAATCCGTCAGCTACGGTGTATGTGCTGGGATTCTTTGAGGCAGGAAAGGGTTGGATCGACAAGCGTCAGTACAGTCCGTTCAACTTGTACAAATCCGCCGGTTTGGGTGTGCGCGTATATCTGCCCATGTTCGGCCTGCTCGGCTTCGACTGGGGTTATGGCTTCGACGAGGTGCCCGGAAGAACCAACGGCAAGCCCAGTGGTAGCCACTTCCATATTTCCATTAACCAATCCATTGATTAGCATATACTAAATTTGATTTTTATCCGTTACCTCATAAATTTTGAATAAAATGAAAAAAACATTATTATCTGTCTTGATTGTCCTGCTGGCTTGTACGGCATTTGGTCAGAAATATGCGTATATCAATTCCGAATACATTCTTTCCAACATGCCGGAATACAAGGAGGCGCAGGCTGAGTTGGACCGCGTGGCTGTTCAATGGCAGCGCGAGATTGAAGCCAAGTTCGCCTCCATTGATTCCATGTACAAAAAGTACCAAGTGGAAGCCATCACGATGCCGGACCAGATCAAGAAAAACCGTGAGGAGGCTATCATAGCTCAGGAAAAAGCGGCCAAGGAGCTCCAGAAAAAACGCTTCGGCCAAAATGGCGACCTGTTCAAAAAAAGAGAGGAACTCGTTAAACCTATCCAAGACAGAGTTATCTCTACAGTTAATGACTACGCCAAAGAGAAAGGTTTTGCTTTCGTGTTTGATACCGCCGGTGAGATGTCTATCATCTATGCTGATCCGAAATGGGACATCAATGCGACGATACTCCAAAAACTGGGCATCTCTGTCAACTCTGAACTGGATGATTAGAAATTAGAATTAATTAGAAACAATATCAAAAATTACAATTCGATGAAAAAATTGTTATTACTTGTTGCAGCAGCCCTTTTGTTCAACATTGGCACTGCTGATGCACAAAAGTACGGACACGTGAATTCGGGTGAGATTTTGGAAGTGATGCCCGGCATTGATTCTCTGCAGATTAAATTGAAAGCTTTCCAGGAAGATCTTCAGAAGATGTATGAAAGCATGATGACAGAGTATCAGCAGAAGAAAGACAAGTTTGACCGCGAGGTTGGAACCATGTCTTCAGCTGTCCGTCAAGTTCGCGAGAAAGAACTGCAGGATCTGGCTACCCGTATTCAGGAATTCCAGTCCAATGCCCAAGATGACTTGGAGGAGAAACAATATGAGCTGGCCAAGCCCTATCAGGATGCCATTCAAGATGCTATCAACAAGGTAGCCAAGGCGAATGGTTACGCCTATATCTTCGATACCAAGATCTTGTTGTATTATGGTGCAGGCGATGATATCACCCCGCTGGTAAAGAAAGAGTTGGGAATTAAATAATGTTCACGGCTATGAAGAAATATATTGTCATTCTTTTGGCGCTTGTTCTGTCGGTGACAGGTTACGCGCAAAAGGCCAAGTTTGGTCACGTGGACTATGCAGCCATCATGAAGGAGATGCCTGGCATCGACACCGCCCAGACCAACCTGTTAAGTCTGCAAAAGGAGTTGCAGGAGACGGGTCAAATGATGGCTGAGGAATTGAAAACCAAGGAGGCTGAATACAACCGTTTGGCTGCCAGTGGCGCTTCTTCCGCAATCCTGAAGGTTAAGGAAGATGAGATTACGAAAATGTACGCCCGCTTCCAGGAATTTGCCAGCAATAGTGAGAAAGAGCTCCAAGTCAAGCAGGTTGAATTGCTGAAGCCGTTCCAGGATAGATTGGTGGACGCCATCAAGACTGTGGCTGAAAACGGCAAATACACTTACGTGTTTGACATTTCCACGTTAGCTTTCTCGTCCGACAGTGACGATTTGACCAAAGCGGTGAAAACGCAATTGGGAATCAAATAGAAAGTGAGTCAAAAATAAAAAAGCGGGTTGATTAACCCGCTTTTTTTTTCAGTCCATGAATCTTAAAAGACTACTCTAAGCTGATTGCTTCGCAGGGGCACACGTCAGCGCATGCGCCACATTCGATGCAGAGATCAGGGTTGATAGAGTATGCAGCGCCTTCAGAAATAGCTTCTTGAGGGCATTCGCCTTGGCATGTGCCACAAGCGGCGCAAAGATCCGGATTAATTTTGTAAGCCATTGTTTATTAATTTTAGTTGTTGTTTTTAATGCAGCAAAAATACATTTTTTTTAATACTCCCATACGAAAAAAATAATCAAGGTTGTATAGAGTAGATTTTCCCTGGTTTACAATAGATTACGCCTTTTAATTCCAGTGCAAGCAACAGGCCTGCCAGTTGGGAAGGCGTGTGTTTTGGCAGCAGTTCCGATATTTTGTCCACCGACAATCTGTTGTTATTCCGGATGATGTCCACGATTTCCTGCTCTGTTTCTGACAGTTCCACGAACAGCTGAGTCTGGACGTTGGTTCGTTGCGCTTGCCAGTTCATCAGCTCCAGGATATCGGCGCCGGAAGTAATGAGGGCCGCTACATTCTTGCGGATGAGGGTGTGGCAGCCGCTTTGAGACTCGCTGTGTATCGGGCCGGGCACCGCGAATACATCGCGGTTGTATGACTGCGCAATGTAGGCGGTGATGATGCTTCCGCCCTTTTCGCCGCTCTCCATCACGAGCGTGGCGTCGCTCATTCCGGCGATGATGCGGTTGCGTTTGGGAAAATTCAACCTGTCGGGCTGCGTCTTGTACTCGTATTCGCTGATGAGGGTGCCTCCGTTGTATAGTATTTCCTTGGCCAGTTGCGTGTTTTGTTGCGGATAGATGGTGCCCAGGCCGTTGCCCAGCACGGCAATGGTGCGCAGCCCGTTGTCCAGCGACCTCCGGTGTGCTTCCGTGTCAATGCCGTAGGCCAGCCCGCTGACGGTGACCACGTCGGTGCCTTGCAATTCGCCGAGAATCTTGCCTACGCACTGCCGCCCGTAGTCGGTAGCGTTTCGCGTGCCCACGAGCGCGAGAATGTGTGGCACGTTGAAGTCGCCATTCCCCTGATAAAAGAAGGATAAGGGTCCGTCGTTGCACAACTTCAGCCGGTAAGGAAAGTCACGGTCGGTGTAGAAACAGAGCCGGATACGTGCTTTGTCCATGTATTTCAGCTCCTCATCCACTTGTCGGCGCAGGGTGTTGGAAACTGTGGGCAGATGGATAGTCCTTTTCGGACTTCTGATTTGACTTCTCCAACTGTCTGGATCTTCGAAAATGCGCGTGGCGTTCCCGGCCCAATTCAATATTTTCTTGATGGTGGAGGGGCCATAGCCTTCTTGGTGCTGGATGGCCAGCCTGTAAAAATCTTCAGAATAGTTCATGATGAAAAATGTGTTTTGTTTTCATGTTGCAAAGATAGTATTATTTTGTATTTTTGCCGTTCACATTATTAAAGTTCTTATGAAAAAGATTACTTACACTCTTTTGGTTGCATTGCTTGTGATGGGAGTTTCCTGCAAGCAAAAATCCGTGCCCGCTTTCAAGTCTGACAACTTTTCCACGGGCAAAGCAGGCGAAATGATTCTGGCCATCGACTCCAACTATTGGACTCCTGCGGCCATGAAGGCAATTTACGCGGTTTTGCAGCAACCGCAGCCGGCTATCAATCAGATTGAGCCCATGTTCGATGTGATTCAATGCAGCAACAAGGACTTTATGGCCTCCTTCACGCGCCATCGCAATATTGTGCAGTTCGATTGCAAACAGCAATATTCCGGGAATTACTATGAGATTCAGAAGAATCCTTTCACCAACCCGCAAATTCTGGTGAAGATCAGGGGCAACAACCAGGATTCCTGCCTCGCGCTTTTCCTGCAGCATAAGGATGAGATTGTCAAGGTGATGTATGACAACGACTTGGCTCGTCTGCAGAATGCGCATCGCAAGCTGAACAATCCTGAAGTGGAGAAAAAAATCAAAGAGAAGTTCGGCATCTCCATGACCATTCCGACCGACTATTTTGTGGGCCGTGAAGAGAAAGATTTTCTCTGGCTTTGCTACCGCACGCCGAAGAACGACCGCTTCATCATGATTTACCAAACCCCGGCCTATACTCTCAATTCCGCCAATGTTGTGGCCAAAAGAGACAGCATTACAAAAGCGTATATTGCTGGTGCAGTGCAGGGTGCGTACCCTAAGGTGGCTGACGTTAAGGATTTCCCGTTGGCGCAAAATATCCAATTGCATTATCATAACGGTTTGGAATTGAGAGGTTTTTGGGATTCCGTGCGCGACAAAATGGGAGGTCCGTTCTACAGTTTCACGATGCTGAACGCCGATAATAATCAATGCATTACGATTGACGGTTTTGTCTATGCCCCGCAGGAGCACAAGCGCGACTACATCCGCGAGGTGGAGGCTATTGTGAAGTCACTCAAATAATTTTTCTCCGTTCTTGTAACATTTTCCTTCTATTCTGCGACTTATTATCGTGGCAACAACAATACAGGAAATACAAGAGTTAATTGCCGGTTGTCAGAACAACAATCGGGATGCTCAATGTAGGCTGTATGAGAAGTTCGCTCCCACGATGCTGGGCGTGTGTATGCGGTACGCCAACAGCAGGGAAGAGGCGGAAGATGTGATGATGGACGGGTTCATGGGCGTTTTCAAGAACATCTCCACCTATCGTGGCGAAAGTTCTTTGGAATCCTGGATTCGTTCCATCATGGTGAAGACTGCCATTTCGCATTTCCGGGCAGAGAAGAAGCATCTGATGAATGACAGTTTGGAGGAGAACGATGCCGCGGAATGGGGCTCTTCCGTTTCGGAGACCCCGATTTTGACCCGATTGGAGGCGAAGCAGGTGTTGGAGATGGTGGCGCAGATGCCGGAGGATTTGAGGGTGATTTTTAATTTGAGATTGGTGGAAGAGTTTAGTTTTAAGGAAATTGCGGAGGAATTGGATAAAAATGAGAATACCGTCAGGGTGTATTACCAACGGGCACGACAATGGTTGATTAACCGAATAGTATAATGGATAGAGACGCACGGCCGTGCGTCTCAACTAATCCGGCCGTGTGTCACAACAAAAAGATAAATGACCGACATAAAGGACATATTAACACAACAAGAGGTTACCCCCTCACCCGATTGCTGGGATAAGATCAGCAGTCGGCTGGACGTGTTGATGCCGCAGGGTGCGGAGCAAGCCGTCTCGCAGGCGGCAACCTCCAGCACGGGGCATGTGCTGGGCTCGCTGACCGCCAAGATTGTGGCGGGTGTGATAGGCGCGACAGCCGTGGCCACTGTGGTGACAATTGCCGTGACGGGCAATAAGCATCCACAGCCGGTTGAGGAGCCTCAGGTGATTGTGACGGATTCTGTGAGCAATATTCAGGATAATGGGGACACCATCTCCTATGATTCGAAGCCCGTTTCACCAGCTGTTCTTGAATATCCTGAAGCTCCGTGTTCCGGTTCAGTCGAATCTTCTGTATCGGCTGATAATCAGACGGCACAGGAAAATAATCCGGCCGCGGAACACGTTGAAGCCACACACCATTTACCCCTTGCACCCCCTTCACCTCATGCCCCCTCTTCACCCCTTACACCTTCATCATCCCTTGTCCCCCCTTCATCTCATGCTCCTTCTGTCACAGTACCCGCAAAATCTCAGCCGACAACAACTCGTCCTGTTGCACAATCGGTAAAACAAGACCCTGTTATTCAGGATTTGGCCGAGGATGCAGTGGATTGGACACCGCCCATCAAGTTGGTGATACCCAATGTGTTCACTCCCAATGGTGACGGCTATAACGACCGCTTTGTAATTGACGGATTGGATAATTGCATCCAACGTCAGCTCGTCGTACGAAACCGATCCGGGCAGATTGTGTACCGGAACAACAGTTATGAAAATACTTGGGATGGTGGCGATTGCCCCGATGGTGTGTACAATTACCAGTTTACCTACAAGGGTGATAATGGAATTGAACAAACGATGTCAGGCACCGTGTACATTATTCGCCGTTAGCAGAATAGTTGTTTTTGATGTTTCGAATCATCTCCACCGCCTTGATGTTGCGTGGGGAAACAATGTCTATCCAACCACTTTCAATGGAATACACGCGGTTTTCTTTTACAGCCTTCAGCAAAGTGTAAGGATGTTGGGAGCAAAATGCATCCTTGTCCTCTTTTCGGATCAGAATGATGTCAGGATTGGCTTTGAACAGCACTTCGCGACTGATATTCCACGAAGAGAGCGTCTTGCCTACATTTTCACAGCCAGCCAATTCGATGATTTCGTTGATATGGGTGTTTTTCGGAGCGGTAAAATCGCCTGCGTCGCCGAAGCCGACTACGTAATAAACCTTCTTTTTGGTGACGGTGTCCAGCGCGTTCTCCTGACGCATTTCCTTAACCTCATTCCGCCATTTGGATGCTTCTGTCATTGCCTTTTCCTCACATTGCGTGATACGGCCAATCACCTCCATCATGTCGGCCATGCCTTCCATGGAGGTCTCCTCGACAATGCAGATAACCGGAATGCCCATCTTTTCAATAGCATCCACATCCTTTTGTGAAATCATGGAGCCTATCAGCACCACATCGGGATGCAGGGAGAGCAGTACCTCGAAGTTGATATTGTGCATGCCGCCAATCTTGGCAATTCTCTCGGTTTCAGGAGGATAAACACAGAAATCGGAGATGCCGACCAGCTTGTTTTGCGCGCCCAAGAGGTACATTACTTCCGTGATGGCGGGCGAGATGGAGACGATGCGCTCGGGGGCCTTCGCCAATTCAATGTGGCGTTTGTAGGAATCTTCCCAAGTGAAAAATGCCTCTTGATTCTGATTGGTTTTTGGAGAGTGACAGGCACTGAAAACAATAACCAGCACCCCAAACAGGGTGATGAGTTTCTTGAGAATCTTCATTGTTCAAACAAACAATAGAGGGTTTTGAGAAAATGTTTTGATTATTTCAACAACATCTCGTTGTATTTCTTCAGGCTTTCCAAGATGTTGACACGCACGTGGATGAAGTCGTCGGTGCCGGCCTCTTTGAGGGCATCCAGACATTCAGTCGGGTTGCCGGCCACGAGGAACGGTGTGTTCGGGAATTGGGCCTTGCACTGCTTGGCGGCCTCCACACCGAGGGTGGCGTATTCTTCATCAGAACTGCACACCACGATGAGGTCGGGTTTCGCTTCGCCAGCGGCTTTTACGCCCTCTTCAACAGTGGCAAAACCGGCAGGCTCCACAATCTTGTAGCCTGCGCAACCGAAGAAGTTGGTGATAAAGCCGGCACGTGCCTGGCGCATAGCCAGATTGCCGAGCTTGAGCAGATATACTGACGGACGGTGATTCTCTTTTGCATATTTTTCGGTAGCCAGACGCAACGCCTCGAAGGCCATCGCGCCACGATAGGTTTTCAAACCTTCGCAGTCGTCCTTCTTCAGATGCTCAATTTTGTCGGCCATCGTCTCGTTGATGTTCGGATACTGGTTGGTGCCCAGCAGGATGTAACGGCGGGTGGCGATGTCCATGTCGCGTTTCTGGCAGCTCTTCTCGATTTCGGCTTGCAACGAGCCGTCTTCGATGGCTTTGAGAGCGCCGCCATTGGCTTCCACACTCTGGAACAGAGTCCAGGCGTGCTCGGCAATAGCGTTGGTGAGGGTTTCCACATAGTAAGAACCTGCAGCGGGATCCACCACGCGGTCCATGAAGGCTTCTTCTTTCAGGATTACCTGCACATTGCGGGCGATACGGCGGGAGAAATCATCGGATTCCTTGTAAGCCACATCGAACGGCTGCAGCGAGATGGCGTCGGAGCCGCCGATGACGGCCGACATGCCTTCCGTGGTGCTACGCAGCATGTTCACGTACGGGTCGTACAGCGTTTTGTTCCAAGTCGAAGCCACCGTGTTGATGCGGATCTTGTATGCGCAGTCGCAGGCCGGCTTGTATTGGGCCACGATGGTGGACCAAAGCAGGCGGGCGGCGCGCAACTTGGCGATTTCCATGAAATAGTTGGAACCCACAGAGAGTGTGAGTTGCATACGGGATGCGGCTTTCTCCATCTTGACGCCGTGCTCGGTGCAGAATGCAATGTATTCGTTGGCCAATGCCAGTGTGTAACCCAGCTCTTGCACGATGGTGGAACCGGCGTTGTGCAGCACGATGCCGTTCACATTGATGAGCTTGAAGTTCTTCAGGTCTTCCACCATGTTCAACAGTTCCACAGCCTGCATCATGTCCTCTTCTTGTGAGAAATAGAACTTGTTGTGTTTCAGACGGTAAATCAGCGGGTCGAAGTTGATGCTGCCGGAGACAAGCTGTTTGTCGTAACCTTTTTCTTCTATGTATTGGAGGAAAAGCTTCATCAAGTCTATGTAGCTTTTCACATGGTTGAACTGCACACCGGTTTTGTTCAGGTCGATGCCCTTCAGCAGGGTGGCCAGGGCTTCCGCATTAGACAATTGCTGGGCGTTCACAGCGATGGTGGTGGCGCCGCGTTTCAGGGCGTCCAGCGCGATGGCGTTGGCCTTCTGCGGGTCGGCCTCCTCGATTTCCTGCACAATCTCCCAATGGTTGTTGTCGGCCTTGGTTCCGCGGGTGTAGGGGAACTCGGCGGGCAAGGTGTTGAGATAGTCAACATCTTTCAGATTTTCAGCACGATAGTAAGGACGTACGTTGAAGCCCTCATCGGTGCGCCAGACCAGTTTTTTCTCGTAGTCAGCACCTTTCAAATCTTTATTAATAGTAGCTTCCCATTGTTCGGTGGAAATGGGCGGAAATTCGGTGAACAGTTTTTCTTCAGCCATAATAAGGTTTCTTTTTATAACGGCTGCAAAGATACAAAATTAGTGAATAGTGAACGGTGAATAGGGAAGAGAAAAAAGAAGGAACAGCAAAGCTATCTATATTTTTTTTTGTATTCCGACGGTGATGTTCCTTCCATTCGCTTGAAAAACTGCCCGAAGGCCGACTGGTCGGGAAAGTTGAACCGGTCAGCGATTTGCTGATGGGTCATCTCGGTAGTCAGCAGGGCGTTCTTGATTTGTCCGATTAAAAACTCATTGATGAGATCTTTGGGCGTTTTGCCCGTCTCTTTTTTGCAAACTTTGAAGAGATAACGCTCAGATACGCAGAGCTTGTCGGCGTAAAATGGGAGATGGCGTTGACCGGTTAAGGCGTTTTCACTGACCAACTCAAAGAAGTGGTTAAGCAGCATACGAGAGCGTTTGCTGTTATTGCCCGACGACGATGTATTGGCTTCTCCCACCGCATTGAAAACAGAGAGCAGCAGGTGGACGAGGCAGGCAGTGATCATTTTGTGGCGGGTGATGAGGTCGGGACGGCAGACAATCTCCCGAAGCAACTCATAATCGGTGGCAAGTATTCGGCCAAAGGGCTCCTCCAGTGTTTTGTCGCTCCAGAAGGCGGTTTCCATCGTCCCGATGTCGGCCTCCGCTCCGATTAAGGCATACACGACATTCATCAGCGATTCACCGAAGACCATAACCTCCACGACCATGTTTTGGGTGGACGACTGCACGCGGAACGTCGCGCCCTCCTGCACAGCAAACACCGTTTCGGCAGCTAATTTGTACGATTTCTGCTCGAAAAGCACCCGCATATTGCCTTTCAGCACACGGCAGAGCCAAAACTCGTTGAGGTTGGACTTCACGAGTTCTGCACCGTGGAGATATTGTTGGATGGTGACATTCATGCGGCAAAGATACAAAAGTTCCGAAAATATACAATACTGGTTCACCATCATACACCTTTGTTCCCTTTTGGCGCGGTATTTTTGCATTATCAAATTGAATTGATATGAGTCTTTGCAACTATTTGAGAATCAACGGATTTTTGACAATGATAATAGTGTCGGTATTGGTGATGTCGTGTCAGAATAAATCCAAGGAGGAACAGAACGAGCCCGAAAATTACGAATTGCTTACCATTACGGCGCAGGATTACACCTTGAACGCGGAATATCCTGCCTCCATCCAGGGCAATCAGGACATCAAGATTATCCCTCGCGTGGAGGGGCATCTGATGGGTGTGTATGTGAAGGAGGGCGAGCGTGTGCGCGAAGGACAATTGCTGTTCCGTCTCGATGATGCCGCCTATCGTGCGGCAGTGGAGTCGGCCAAGGCTAATGTGCAGATAATGACTGCAGAACTTAACAAGGCGAAAATCGAATTCGAAGGGCAAAAAGCCTTGCACGAAAAAACTTTCCTGTCCGATTACGGCTTGGAGCTTGCAAAAAGTGACTATTCTGTCGCCCAAGCAAACCTCACGGTGGCAAAAGCAGCACTTACCTCGGCTCGCAATGACCTCAGCTACACCGAAATCCGAAGTCCTTCCAACGGCGTGGTGGGCCGAATTCCCTACCGAAAAGGCGACCTCGTTGGTCCGAACATTCAGGACGGACTCACCGTTGTGGCCGATAACCGGCAAATGCGGGTCTATTTCGCCATGACCGAGAATGAAGTGATGCAGTATCTGTCTGAGTACAAAAATCTTGATGAGGCCATAAACCAGATGCCCGAACTGCGGTTGCAGCTGCCCAACGGCATCATTTACGAACATCCCGGCCGTGCGGAGAGCATCAGTGGCGTGGTGGACGAGCGTACAGGAGCGGTCTCCGTCTGCGCCCGCTTTGACAACCCCAACGGGATGTTGCTCAGCGGCGGTACGGGCAAAATCATCATCCCCACCGAACTTCACAACGCCATCGTTATTCCGCAGGAGGCAACCTACGACATCCAGGACAAGGTCTATGTGGTGAAAGTGATTGACGGCAAAGCGGTTACCAGCATGATACAGGTGGAGCGTGCCACCGATGGCAAGTCGTATGTGGTGACGAAGGGGCTGAAGGCTGGCGAAGTCATCATCGCTAAAGGAGCTGGGTTTGTGAAGGAAGGAACGAGGATAGTTGAAAATTGAAACCTGATACTTGAGAATTTATGAATGTCAAAACATTTATAGACAGACCTTTACTCTCCATCGTTATCAGCGTGTTCATCGTGGCGCTGGGCGTGATTGCGCTTACATCGCTGCCGGTGGAGAAATATCCAGACATTGCGCCGCCGACTATCTATGTGTGGGCTTCGTACCCGGGCGCAAGCGCGGAGACCGTGCAAAAGAGCGTGGTGACACCATTGGAGGAGGCCATCAACGGCGTGGAGGGCATGACCTACATGAAGTCGTCGGCAAGTAACGGCAGCGGCAGCGTCTCGGTCTATTTCGAGCAGGGCTGCAATGCCGATATGGCGGTGGTGAATGTGCAGAACCGCGTGATTCAGGCACAAGGGCAGCTGCCCGCCGAGGTGCTGCAGATTGGTGTCTCCACCGAGAAACAGCAGCCCGGACAGCTCCGCATCATCGCGTTGGAAAGTCCCAACGGCACCTACGACGAGAACTTCCTGAGCAACTACTTTTATAACAACCTGCGGCCCGCCATCCTGCGTATCAACGGTGTGGGCAAGGTGGAGGTGTGGGGCGCGCAATACGCCCTGCGCATCTGGCTCAAACCCGATGTGATGGCGCGGCATTCGCTAATGCCGAGCGATATCAGCGCTGTGCTGGCCGAGCAGAACATCGAGGCCTCAGTAGGTGCTTTGGGCGAAAACTCAGACAATGCGTTCCAGTATTCATTAAGGTACACTGGTCGCAAAACCGAGATTTCCGAGTTTGAAAATCTGGTCATTGCCTCGCTGCCCACCGGTGAGGAACTGCGACTGAAAGATGTGGCCGACATTGAGTTAGGACAATCTGACTATGCCTTCACCAACCGCATCAACGGGCATCCAGGCGTGATGGGCGCGGTGCATCAGGTGGCGGGCTCCAACGCCACCAAAATCAACCTTGAAATCGACAAGCTTATCCGCGAGGTAGAGCAGTCGCTACCCAAGGACATCAAAATCGTTACCTTCGACAACACCAACGACTTCCTTTTCGCCTCCATCCGTGAGGTGGTGGTGACGCTCATCATCGCCATCCTGCTGGTGTTAGTGGTGGTCTTCTTTTTCCTGCAGGACTTTCGAGCTACATTGATTCCCGCCATCGGCATCGTGGTGTCGCTCATCGGCACCTTTGCCTTTATGAAGGTGGCGGGATTTTCCGTCAACTTGTTGACACTCTTTGCGTTGGTGTTAGTCATCGGAACAGTGGTGGATGATTCCATCGTGGTGGTGGAGGCGGTAAAAGCCAAGTTCGACGCGGGGTACCAATCCGCCTACAACGCCTCTGTTGATGCGATGAAAGGGCTGGCTGTCACGCTGTTTACCACAACCTTGTTGTTTATGGTCATCTTCATCCCCGTGTCGTTTATGGGCGGCACCACGGGCATCTTCTTCAAACAATTCGGTCTGACGATGGCGGTGGCTGTGGGCATCTCGTTCCTGAATGCCTTGACATTGGCACCGGCGTTGTGCGCGTTGATTTTGAAACCAACACCCGTAGAGACGGGGCGCGCCCCGTCGCTACAAT
>Ga0310696_10000126_pt1 | contig 132700 bp, 108 predicted proteins | sample AusTroGonzalo_MG_4_FD_203885 | JGI IMG/M metagenome (GOLD analysis project Ga0310696, IMG submission 203885) | Bovine rumen microbial communities from tropical cattle in Woodstock, Queensland, Australia - Gonzalo_02 (v2) (version 2) | ecosystem: Host-associated > Mammals > Digestive system >...
TTGCTCGTGGGTTAGATGGTTGTATTTTTTCATTTCAACACAAAGGTAATCATTTTTCCCGGATTGTGCCGATTAATTTCGGCACTTTCTTTTTACCTAGTGTTGCACTTACAAGTTGAATTTAAGGAAAGATGGGCTTAACATCAAAAAAGACGAAATTAACAAAAAAACACGAAAGGTTTTGATTGCGTTATTGTGGGATTGTGTTACTGTCTTATTGCGAAAGGGGTCGAAAATTCTTTTTGATTTGATCGATACGATGGATAGAATAGAATTCGTGGGCATAATATGGGATTACAAGGCATGAAAAAAGAAGTGCCGGATTGCAAATTTGGCACAATGGGTTTAATTTACACCAAATTGGTCGTATTTATCTTTTTTTCCAATGTTGCAGTCTTCACAAAGTGTTCGTAGATTAGATTTAATTGTTTTACCGCCTTTTGCAATAGGTACAATATGGTCAACATGCAACTTAACCCCATCCGAAGCGTCTCTACCGCATAATACGCAGCGGAACCCATCGCGCTTCATTACGTTATACCGCAGATCTGCAGTCATAATACTCCGCTGATATCTTGCAGATTGTTTATTTCTTTCAATTATTTTGCATTGTTGCGAGAAATCGAGCATCTCTTCTGATGAAAACACGGTATCCCAATACCATGTATTTCGACCTTTGGGGCTTGTATATTCAAAATGGATTTTAAAAACAGGAATTACAGGACATATTTCAGCGGTTAAATCATCTGATAATTTATGCTCAATCTTTGAATACAATTTTGATATAGTGGAGTTCTCCATAAAATTAGGAATATCCTGCATATCTTGTTCATAGATTGAATTTAAGTTAATGTTTTTTTTTGCACAATTCGAGTAGATTTTGAAGGTCTTGGTCTCCTTGTATTATGTTAATCATTTGGTTGAACTCATTGATTCGCTCGAGCTGGGCTTTGCTATTCATATATCTGTTGATAGTATATGCATCATTAAGCTTATAAGGTTGGATTGTGTCTTTCAGTTTAAGCAAATAGGCATATCTTTTACTTGTGGAAACAACGTGTTCTTTTGTTGCGGTATATTTCCGTTCATAACGATTTTGCTATATCACAAATATGATTATAGCAATCACTATAAACGCCAGGATTAGGGTGATAATGATAGAACTACTATCCATTTCGTTGCATATTATTGAGAAGTCGGCGTCACACATCCAACATTGGCTCTATTAGAGTGACTATTGATAGAAAAAAAACTCTTTGACCACACATTATTAGACATTACCGATATACCTTATTGATACAACAAAAATCCGCGAGACTTTATTGTCTATACCTGAGGTTCGGCAAAACCCTATCTACAACAAGAAAGCTCACGGATACCGCGAGCGTTTCACTTCCTTCTGTAGATAGTTTGAAATTTGCCGATTTCAGGTATACAAAGAAAAGCAAAAACGCTTCTAAATTATCTAACTATCGTTCTTTATCTATCTCAGTTGTTGTGATTTTTGTTAATATTTATCGTTTTATAGTTCATTTTTCACTTTGCAAAGATACAAAAATGTTTTGAGCAGAAAGGTCAAATTTGGCATTTTGACATTTGACTAATATGACAATGCTGCCGACCAGTCTTCCCGAAAAATATTTTTCTCCAGCCACAATACAATATCAACCTCTCGGCCTCGTCCTTTATTATATCTTTGATATAATAACTTCCATTCTTTCATTCAAAAAGAGCAGCCCTGTAATTCTAGGGTAATTCTATGGTAGCTCTAGGGTAATTATAGGGTAATTCTAGGATTGAGCCGTATCAACGCCCATATAACTCCGAATTAACTCCGAATTAACTACCACCTAACGCCCTACCAACGCCCACCTAACTACCACTAAGGCTGTGTGCTTGCGCGACAATGGGCGATTGTGGGTTTGTGGATTGTAAACTTTTTGGAAATCAGTGTTTTCGGTGGGAGGTGGTAAAAAAAATGGCTTGGAAATTCGTAAACCGCAATGTGGCGGGCGTATCTTTGCAGCGTGATTTGAGGGTTTGGGTATCGGTGTCAAGTAACCTGAAAAAACAAGCGAAAACTGGGGAAAACGGGAAGGAAATATAATTGTGGAATAGATCTAACTGGTGATTCCCATATTTTTGTGTACCTTTGCATTGCGGAAACGGACCTCCTATCAAGACATCTCAATCATTTAGTCAGGATTCCGGTCATAAAATTGCAAACGAACTAGAAAACAATTTATTGAACACTATAAAAACAGATAAGATGAGAAAAACATTACTATTGCTTGCCATTGCGTTGATTACCTTCGCGTCGTGCAAAAAAGAGGAAAACACTCCCGAACCCACGCCCAGCGGTGACGTGACTCTGAACTGTGTGAAACCTGCCTATCTGCATGCCGGCGACACCGTGGCCCTTATCTCCCCGTCCTACTATACCCCGATGGAGAACGTCGAGGCAACTGCCGACCTGCTGCGGTCGTGGGACCTCGTGCCGGTCATCGGCCCCAATGTGGGCAATATAGTCGATGGTAAATATGCCGGCACCGTCGCCGAGCGGGTCAGCGACATACTCTGGGCCTTCAACGACCCAAGCATAAAGGCTATCATCTGCAACCGCGGCGGCTACGGCACCATACAACTCATTAACGATATTCCGCTTTCCAAGCTGACCGCTTCGCCCAAATGGCTCGTCGGATTCAGCGACATCACCACGCTGCACGGCCTTCTGAGCCGCGCCGGAGTGATGAGCGTACACGGCACTATGAGCTCGTTCCTGGCAAGTAATGGAGACTCGGAAACCAGCACTATGATGCGCGACCTGCTGTTAGGTCAGGTCCCTTGCTACCATCTGCCGCCTCACGCCCAGAACATTACGGGTGTGGCAAGCGGCGTCCTTGTGGGCGGCAACCTCTGCACCTTCGCCCCGAACCTGGGCACTCAAGCTGACGCCACCAAGAGCCAGAACCTCATTCTCTTTGTTGAGGAGGTCGGCGAGTCGATGCACAATATCGACCGACAGATGCGCATCTTGCAGTTGAACGGCGTGCTTGACCGCTGCAAGGGTATCGTCCTGGGCGAGTTCAGCGACTGCGGCTCGGAGTTCACCTACGAGAATGTCGAGGCCATGATTCGCCAGGTGGTGGAACCCTATGGCATACCGATGCTCTGCGGACTCCCCGCCGGACACGGCGACGTGAACCTGCCGCTCGTCATGGGCGCACCTGTAACCATAGACGTGCGCACCGATGGAGCCACCCTCTCGTTCAATATCGACGGCAATCAGCGTGACGTCAACACCGCCAACGTGTTAGCCGCTCCGACACTCAAAGCCGACCGCATGCGTAAGGCCGGAAAGATATTGTAAGAACCTACCCGCAGGCGAACCATTGGAACACTCGCCGAACAGGATAAATCAAAGACATTGAAAACAACTCCCTGACCGTTTGCGGTCGGGGAGGGGAGCGGGTGAGCGAAAGAAAGAGTCTTTATTTCTTCAGCACCGTCAGTACTACGGCGGCGAGTATGAGCACTATGCCGACGGCCAGACGAAGGGAGAAGGGCTCGCTGAAAACACAGATGCCTATGGCCACCGCCGTGAGCGGTTCCAGAGCACCGATGATGGCGGTAGCGGTGCTGCCGATATATTTGGCGGAATAAACCATGAGGCTCAGCGCCATGATGGCGGGCACGATGGCCAGCCATCCGACATAGAACCACGCGCGTCCGCTGGGCGGGAGCACGAGCGTCTGGCCGGACAAGAGTGTGTAAATCACCATTCCGAGGGCACAGTAGAACAGCACGTAGAAATTAATCTTGAAACTGGACATATGGATGTCGCTGCGGTCAACCACAATGATATACAACGCGTAGGTGAGCGCCGAGATGAGCACCAGCACCACACCCCAGAGTGGCAAAGTGCCTGCGGCGCCGCCCGTCCAGTAGAGCAAAGCTACGCCCGCTACCGAGAGGACAAGTGCCACGATTGTCTGCCAGGCGGCACGCTCTTTGAAGAAAAGTGCCATGATGACTGCGGTCATGACGGGATAGGTGAACAGGATGGTCGAAGCCACGCCCGCCGCCATGCAGGTTGGTGTTGAATTTATATGTGATGAGTGACCTGTGATTTCTGACCTGTGCCTGGTCACTGGTCACCATGTTCCGGTCACATCGATTCAGCACCCCCGAAAGAAACGTCCGCGAGAAGCTGTGTTTCCTCAATCCCGGCATCAGCCACCCCATGAAGTCGTAGCAGTCGCCCTCCTCGATCATCGTCACCTGGCTGTCGTAGGCGCCGACGAATCCGTCAACGCCCACAGCGCGACCGCTCAGCACGTTGCCAGATATGACGCGTGTCCCGCTGCCCGCTGCCTGCTGCCTGCTAACTGCTGCCTGCTGACTTCTAACTTCTAACCTCGGATATTCCTCGCTGCTCAGTTGTCCTTTCAGCAGTTCGTTAAGCGAGGCTCCTGCCGTGATATGGTAGTATTGCAGATGCGCTGCTGCAGGACCGGTGACGGCCACCCAGCGCTCCGGCCTGTATTCTCCGGTGCTTGCCAAACGTCCCAGTATTGCCACATCCTGCCGATTCATCGTCCACACCTTCTCGCCCTTGTTTATCGGCGCGATGGCGGCAATCTGAGTGCCGATGTTGCCCGCAGGATGAGGCCCCGAAACCTCATGGAAAATAATGTTGTCCGCCAACTGACCACTGACCACTAACACACACATGCACCATCCCCTCCGTCAACATCGCAAGCGCGTTCAATCCAGCCGCCAGCCATTGTCTATTGTTAGCCATCTCAGGGCACGAAACATTTATCGCCTTCCTCGGACACGAAACATTAATCGCCCTCTCCGGGCACGGAGCAAGAGGCGCTGTGTCGAAGAGGCTGATAAAGATATCCCTCGGTTTGTCGTCGGGGTTGGCTATCGTGCCGAAAGGCCTCTGGCGCATCAGCGCCCAAAGACCGCAGTCGGTCATTGCTTCGATAAGTCCTTCGCGGGTTTTGAGGCTCTCGGTGTCGCACTTCCATGGTTGCTGCACCTCCTCTTTCTCTACCACCACCGCGGTGATGGCTCTGCGGTCGCCGCGACGCACCTCTTTCACGGTGCCGCACACCGGCGATGTGAGTCGTATGCGTGGGTCTTTCTTGTCGCTCATCAGCGGCTGTCCGCACTCCACATGGTCGCCCTCGTGCACTTCCAACCTCGGGGTGAAGCCCACGAAGTCCTCGGGCATAATGCCATACAGCGCGATGTCGCGCTTGTCGGCAACACGAGGCTCCGCCGCTCCCTCGAGCGGTATATCCAACCCTTTGTGTATCATTATCTTCTCGACCATTATAAGCAAACGACGAATTGCAAAGATACTAAACGAATTGAAATAATGAAATGTGTGGAAATCATTTGTGTGCCACTTTGCCCGAATCACTGCAGTGCACAAGGAGCTCGTAAATGGTGTTATGGGTAGTGGGGTGTATGAAGTGTGGCATAATTTCAACCAATGGTTGGAGTACAAAGCGGCGGAGATGGAGGCGGGGATGTGGAATGGACAAATCAGTGGTTTTGATGACCCGACTGTCATAGAAAAGTATATCAATATCAATCGGCCGAGAAGAATAACCGCCGCCAGAATACCGACCGCTGATTGTTGACCGCTGAACGCCAACCGCAAATCTTACTCTCCCCAACTCCCTCTCTATCTGCATAAGCTTCTCCAACACCTCTCTTGCCGAAAGCTCCGTATCAACAACCACACATCGGTTTACAAAGTTAGGCACAGGGTGGTCAAATCCCCAAGGTTCCGACTCATAATCTCTCGACCTCAAACACACTTGCCCAACCGACTTTCCAATCATCTCACAAGCTCTATCCATTGTCTCCGAAACATCCCCCTCATTACCTCCCATCGAAAACACCACAGAGTGACTCAACCAAGCAGAACCACTCTCCCCCATCATCCGATTATTCAGATAACTCCGACCTCCATTACCCATTTCCTCCCTCAACATCCCCAGAAACACTTCTCTGTCCATCTCCTTTGCCCCTAGCGACGCCAGATGCTTCGTAGGCTGTTGTGCGTCAATAAACCTGAACCCATGCATCAAACTGTATTCCACCAACTTCACAAACGCCACCTTCGACGCATCACGCACCTTGTGAAACATCGACTCGCCCGAGAAAAACCTTCCCAACGAAACCCCATAAAGTCCTCCAACCAACTCGCCATTAAGAAAAGTCTCAAACGAATGGGCAACTCCAATGCGATGCAACTCGCAATACGCCTTAATCATCTCCTCTGTTATCCAAGTCCCGTCCTGTCCCTCTCGTGTCACTTCTGCACAAGCTCTTATCACCTTCTCAAAACAGCTATCGACTCTCACCTCAAAACGTCCCGACTCAACCACTCGCCTCAAACTCTTAGAATATCTAAAGTCTTCCGGCAGAAGCACCATACGCGGGTCAAGCGACCACCACAATATAGGCTCGCCTTCGTTATACCAAGGGAATATTCCCCTACTGTATGCCTCAATAAGCCGACCAGCCGAAAGGTCTCCTCCGATTGCCAAAAGGCCTGGATAAAACGTTTCCTGACCCTCAGCATCGCAAGGGTCAGGAAACCAATAATCATCGTCATAAAGTTGATAAACCATATCAACCGCAGTGCATAAACCGCTGCACGAGCTCAAGGGTCTTCTCTGGGTCGTTGCCTATCTCCTGGCGGAGAGTTCTGTCGTTATACGAACGAAGGTCTCCGATTATTCCGTCGATAAGCGCGGGCGCGAAAATGCCCTTGTCCTCATAAATCTTACGGTCGCGTTCCAGCAAATCGGCGCTGGCGGCACAGCTGTCGGGCAGCACCGCAAGCCTCTTCAGAACCTCTTCGTGCTCGAAGATATTAACGCTCACATAGCGGTCTTTGGCATACTGTACGGCGTTCTCCATCTCAAATCCGTGACGAGCCGCAACAGTCATACCGGCAAGCAACAGATACACGTTGGCCGAACCATCAGGCGTGCGCAGCTCTATGGTCTGCTTATATGTGAAATCGACTTCGCCGTCTTTCTCAAGCGGATTGCAATGTGCCATCATATTGCCGCTGCCCTTGCTCCAACCCAGCGGCACTCGCACCATCGCCGAGCGGTTGCGGTCGCCCCAGCAGATGTTGGTGGGTGCTTCCTGATGGGGCACCAAACGGAAATAGGACGTGGGGTTGGTGTCGCCAAAAGCGGTAAGAGAACCGGCCAAATCCAATATTCCGGCAATCGCCTTGTGAGCCGTTTCGGTAAGGCCGTTCTCGCCGACGTACATATTCTTGCCGTTCTTGGTGATGCGGGTGTGGATATGCATACCGCTGCCGGCTTTGCCGACGGTAATCTTCGGTGCGAAAGTAACGGTAATGCCATATTCATAGCCGAGCTGACGCATAATCCATTTGGCTATAACGAGCTGGTCGGCTGCATCTTCGAGTGTAGTCGGCAGGAACTCTATCTCGTTCTGCTCGTACATTGTGTCGCCCACGGTGAAGTTGCCCACCTCGGAGTGACCGTATTTGATAAGGCCGCCGCATTCGGCAATAAGCTTCATGGCTTCGACGCGGAACTCCTCGAATTTGCAGAACGGCTGCGAAGCATGGTAGCCGCGCTGGTCGGCGGGAAGATAGTCGTCTTCCTTCTCGGCGATGACATAGTATTCCAGCTCGCCCATAACCTCGAACTCCATGCCGCCCGTAGCCTCACGGAAGGCCTTTCCAGCCTTGGCCAGAGTATATTCGGGAGCCATCTCGAAAGGCTCGCCGTCCTTGGTATAGAAGTTGCAGAGGAGGTCAAGCGTCGGAATCTCGGCAAATGGGTCGAGGAAAGCCGTGCGGAAGCGCGGAATGACGTAAAGGTCGCTGCTGCCAGCCTCGAGGAACGGGAAAAGGCTCGAACCGTCGACACGCTCACCAGATGTGAGAATTTCATCGGCGTGGTCGAAACTGTTGATAACGAAGTTGAGTGTCTTCAGCCGTCCGTCGTGTGCCATATAGCGGAACTTGATCATCTTGATCTCGAAATGCTCTATAACTCGCAGCATATCGGTCTTGGTGAAATCCTTCATAGGTTTCTGGAGAAACGACACCAGCGGGTTCGGGTTCAGTTTCAGATTATCTTTGGTCATGATGTTTTGATATTTAAATTGAAATGTTTCCCTCGTCACATTTGGGAGTGCAAAGGTACGATATTAAAATTGAAGTATTTGAAAAAAGAAGAAAAAAAATTATCCAACAATAAAAAACGACTTATTAAGTTATAATCTATTATATCTTTTGCAATCAACAAAAAAATACCATATCATGTTCAAAAAAGAGACCTACAGCGCACGTCGCGAACAGCTGCGCAAAGACGTCAAACACGGCATCATCATCATTCAGGGCAACCACGAGGCTCCCTGCAATTACAAGGACAACACCTACTGGTTCCGCCAGGACAGCACCTTCCTCTATTTCTTCGGTCTTCAGCGCGAAGACCTGGTGGGCGTCCTCGACTGCGATACAGGTAAAGACTATATCTTCGCCAACGACTACGATATCGACGACATCATCTGGACAGGCCCGCTGCCTAGCGTGAAGAAACTGGCCGCCAGCGTGGGCGTTAAAAACAGCGGCACACTCGCCGAACTACAGGATTTCTGCTCCAACGCTGTAGGTCTCGGTCGCAAGGCTCACTACCTCCCGCCTTATCGTTCCGACAACCAGCGTCAGCTCAGCTGCCTCCTAGGCATCAAATACGACTCGGTTCCGATGTACGCCTCCCTCGACCTCATCAAAGCCTGCGTCAAACAGCGCAGCATCAAGAGCGACGAAGAGATAGTCGAAATCGAGAAAGCCATCGACACCGCCTACAACATGCACGTCAATGCAATGCGCCAGGCCATGCCCGGACGCTACGAATACGAACTCGCCGGCATTATGGAAGGCGAAGCCTGGAAAGGCAACGGCCCCGTGAGTTTCCCCATCATCATGACCGTCCACGGCGAAACACTCCACAACCACGGCCACAACAACCGCCTCGCCAAAGGACGCATGCTGGTCATGGACGCCGGCTGCGAGACTGCCATGAACTACTGCTCCGACATCACACGCTCGGTGCCCGTCGGCGGCAAGTTCGACGCCCGCCAAAAAGCTATCTACGAGATAGTGCTGGCCGCTCAGCTCGAAGCCATCCGCATCTCACGTCCCGGCATCACCTACAAAGAGGTCCACACCGAAGTGAGCAAAATCCTCGCACAGGGATACAAAGACCTCAAGATACTTAAAGGCCGCGTCGACGACATCGTCGCCAACGGCGCCCACAGCCTCCTCATGCCCCACGGCCTCGGCCACATGATGGGCCTCGACGTCCACGACATGGAGAACTACGGCCAGATATACGTCGGCTACGACGAGCGCACCCGTCCCTCCGAGCAGTTCGGCCTCGGCAGCCTCCGTTGCGGACGCAAACTCGAGAAAGGCTTCGTCCTCACCGACGAGCCCGGCTGCTATTTCATCCCCGCACTCATCGACAAGTGGCACGCCGAAGGCACCAACAAGAGCTTCATCAACTTCAGCGAGCTGGAGAAGTGGAAAGACTTCGGCGGCATCCGCATCGAAGACGACATCCTCATCACCTCCAAAGGCTGCCGCGTCCTCGGCAAACCCATCCCCAAGACCATCGAAGAAATCGAAGAAACGATGAGAGGATAGCCTCCAATAAACCCCTATTGTCAATTCACCATTCACAAATCACTATTCACCCCATAACCATGCCCAACATCGAAATAGTAATAGAAAACTTCAACGAGCGCCGCTATGTCGAGCACGGCACCTCCCTCGCCGAAATCGTCCGCCAGAGCCAAGACCAGTTTATGGAGCTCACCGGTGGCCGTCCCATCCTCGGCGCGCTGGTCAACAACCGCATCCAAACCCTCCAGTACCGCATCTACAACCCCCGCACCATCGAGTTCTTCGACCTCAGCCACCGACAGGGCAAGCGACTCTACCAGAACTCCCTCGGCTTCATGATGTACAAAGCCGTCAAAGACACCTACCCCGACGCACACCTCTATTTCGACCACTCCCTCCTCAACGGCACCTACTGCCGCATCGAAGGCATCAACATTGACCACAACACCGTACGCGACAACGTCTCACGCCGCATGTCCCAGCTCCAGCAGCAAGACATCCCCTTCAACAGCAAGGTCATGCTCAAAGAAGACGCCCTCAAGCTCATCTCCAAAGAAGACATGCCCGAAACCTACCGCCTCCTCGACTCCCTCAAGCAGCTCTACATCGAGATGCAGTTCCTCGACGGCACCGTCCACAAACTGGCTTCGCGCACTGTTCCCTCCACAGGATGCCTCACAGGCTGGACACTCGAACTCTTCGAAGAAGGATACCTCCTCAACATGCCCGAACCCGAAGTCAAATACCACTTCGACCGCGCCGACAAGCTCTTCAACATCTTCCAGGAACACCACAACTGGGTCAAGCTCCTGCGCATACCCACCATCACCGACCTCAACAAAGTCATCCAGGCCGGCGGCACCAACCGCCTCGTCCAGGTCGCCGAAGCACTCCACGAAAAGAAATACGCCGAAGTCGCCGAGCAGATACATAAGCGCCGCGACCAAGTCCGCCTCATCCTCATCGCCGGACCCTCATCCTCCGGCAAAACCACCTCCTGCCGCCGACTGAGCGTCCAGCTCAACGTCCTCGGCCACGACGTCAAGCAAATCTCACTCGACGACTACTTCGTCTCCCGCGACCGCACTCCCAAACTCCCCAACGGCGAGCTCGACTTCGAGAGCGTCGATGCACTCGACATCCCACTCCTCAACGACCACCTCCAGCGACTCTTCAACGGCGAGGAAGTCGCCATCCCAACCTTCGACTTCATCAAAGGCGACCCATACTTCAGCGGCAAGACCCTCACACTCGGCCCCAACAACCTCCTCATCCTCGAAGGCATCCACGCCCTCAACCCCAAGCTCACCGCACAGATACCCGACCACCTCAAGTTCAAGATGTACGTCTCCGCACTCACCCAAGTCGCCATCGACGACCAGAATATCATCCACTCCTCCGACAACCGCCTCATCCGACGCATCGTCCGCGACAACAGCTTCCGAGGCTGGAACGCCTACGAAACACTCAAACGCTGGGACAACGTCCAGGCCGGCGAGCGCAAACACATCTACCCCTTCCAGGAGAATGCCGACGTCATGTTCAACAGCGCACTCTTCTACGAGCTCGCACTCCTCAAAACCTTCGCCGAGCCGCTCCTCAAGCAAGTACCCGAAAACTGCAAGGAGTACGCCGAAGCACGCCGCCTCCTCAACTTCATCGAGCTCATCGAGCCCATCGACCCCAAATTCATACCCCCCACCTCCATCATGCGCGAGTTCCTAGGCGGCAGCAGCTTCCAATACTAATGAAAAACAAAAGAAAGACTCAAAAATGAAAATTCTCCTTCTAACCGGCTATCTCGGAAGCGGCAAGACAACCCTACTCAACAGAATACTCAACAATCGCAAAGGCATCAAGTTCGCCGTCATCGTCAACGACATCGGCGAAGTCAACATCGACGCCGCACTCATCCAGCAAGGCGGCATCGTAGGACAGTCCGACGACAGCCTCGTCGCACTCCAAAACGGCTGCATCTGCTGCACGCTGAAGATGGACCTCGTCAACCAGCTCCGCGACATCGCCCTCATGCAGCGGTTCGACTACGTCGTCATCGAAGCCAGCGGCATCTGCGAGCCCGAACCCATCGCACAGACCATCTGCTCCATTCCAACCCAAGTCCCCGACTTCCCCGCCGACTCCCTCCCCTGCCTCGACTGCATAGTCACCGTAGTCGATGCACTGCGTATGCGCGACGAATTCAAGAGCGGACTCGACCTCACACGCCCCGCCATCGACGAGGAGGACATTGAGAACCTCGTCATCCAGCAGATTGAATTCTGCAACATCATTCTGCTCAACAAAGCCTCTGAGGTAACACCCGACGAACTGGGGCAGATACGTCAAATTATTCGCAACCTGCAACGAAAAGCCGAAATCATAGAATGTGACTACGGCGATGTCGATTTCGACCGCATACTCAACACCAACATGTTCAACTTCGACGAGGTAGCGACCTCAGCCACCTGGGTGCACGAAGTTGAAGCTGGCGCCGACGTGGAACATGATGACGATGACGACGACGATGATCACGATGAACACCACCATCACGACCACGATGAGCATCACCACAACCACGACGAACATCATCATGAACACCACCATCACCACGACCATGATGAGGGCGAGGCCGAAGAATACGGCATCGGCACCTACGTCTATTTCAATCGTGAGCCTTTCGACATAAACAAGTTCGACGACTTCGTGGCTCGACGCTGGCCAAAGGGCATCATTCGTGCCAAAGGTATCTGCTATTTCTACGGTGAAGCCGACGTATGCTATCTCTTCGAGCAAGCCGGAAAGCAGTTAGGCCTTAAAGATGTCGGCCAATGGTTCGCCACTATGCCCGAGAATGAGCTTCAACGTCGTCTGGAATGGGACACACAGCTGCAACGCGACTGGGACTCCTACTACGGCGACCGCATGCAGAAACTGGTATTCATCGGCCAGCACCTCGACAAGAAAATGATAAAACAGGAACTGGATGCCTGCCTTAAAAACGTATGACAAATTAGAATCTTTACACCATGTTATCATTCCTAATTGCCGTTGTACTTCTATTACTCGGATATTTTCTATACTCAAAAGTAATAGAGCGCATACTTAAAATCGACCCCACACGCCAAACTCCTGCCGTATCTCACCCCGACGGGGTAGATTACGTGCCCATGAAACCCTGGCGCATCTATCTTATCCAGTTCTTGAACATTGCTGGTGTAGGTCCTATCTGTGGTGCCATCATGGGTGCTCAATTCGGCACCGCATCATTCCTCTGGATAGTATTCGGATGCATCTTCGCCGGCGCCGTACACGACTTCATAGCAGCCTTTATCAGCATCCGTATGGACGGTGCCTCTCTACCTGAAATTCACGGTCGCTATCTCGGCAACGGAATGAAGCAGTTCATGCGCGGCTTTACCGTCATACTTATGATACTCGTCGGCGCGGTATTCGTCAACACCCCTGCCGTACTGCTCAACAACAACTTCACCCCCGATTGGAGCATCTTCATCTGGGTCGGCATCATCTTCGCCTACTACCTCATAGCAACTCTCCTGCCCATCGACAAACTCATCGGCCGTCTATACCCCATCTTCGGATTCCTCCTGCTTGGAATGGCTGTCGCCATCGTGGTTGCTTTCGTCATCTACCGTCCCGATATGCCCGAAGTGTGGCAAGGGCTGCAAAACGCGCATCCCGACGCTAAACACAACCCCATCTTCCCGATGATGTTCATCTCCATCGCCTGCGGTGCGATAAGCGGCTTCCACGCCACCCAAAGTCCTCTGATGGCACGTTGCATGACCAACGAGCGTCAGGCACGCCCCATCTTCTACGGCGCCATGATTACCGAAGGTGTTGTTGCTCTCATCTGGGCAGCTGCCGCCACAGTATTCTACCACGACCCGATACTGGCTCAGAAAACTATGGTTGACGGACATCCGCTGGGTGGCAACGCAATGGTCGGCGTGATAGCCAACGAGTGGTTTCCACCGGTAATCGCCACCATCTGCATTCTCGGCGTCATCAGCGCCGCCGTCACCAGCGGCGACACAGCTCTCCGCTCGGCGCGTCTCATCGTGGCCGACTTCATGCACGTTGACCAAAAACCCATACCCAAACGCCTCCTTGTAGCGTTGCCCGTATTCATCCTGGCCGCCGTCTTGCTGATATTCTCGCTGGTCAACCCCACAGGTTTCGACTACATCTGGCGCTACTTCTCCTGGGCCAACCAGGTACTCGCTATGGTGACTCTCTGGGCAGTCACAACATTCCTCTCCCGCAACACCAAAGGTCCCTGGTATCTCGTCTCCCTCATTCCTGCAATGTTCATGACGATGGTCACCGTTTCCTTCATCTTTGTAGCTGAAAAAGAAGGGTTGGGCAGCCTCATCCCGCGTACCGTAGGTTACAGCATCGCCGCAGTCATCACCCTGCTCATAACGGGCTTGTTTCTATTCAAAAGGCGTCGCAACGTCATATCTGACTCGGTAAAAAATGACTAGCCAAAGGCTTAAATATACCATAAAATGCAACTTTTTGACTGAATATTACGTTTATTAAGAGAAAAGTTGTACTTTTGTACCTCAAAAAGTTTTGAAAATGAAAAAGAACATAGCATTTGTTTTTGCTCTGCTTATCGCTGCCAGCGCCTTTGCCGGCAACAAACCTAAGAAATGCTCCCGTGAAGAAATGGGCATACACGGCAACGCCATCTACGTCCTCGAATTCACCTATAACCTCCACGGTGGCAAGAACGGTGGCAAACAGCTCACCTGCCTCGACTCGGTGGTGTTCGATTCCCGCGGAAACTTCCAGGACAAATACCGTCGTAACAACGGAAAATACACTTGGTTCTCATACTATTTCGACGTCAACGGATACTCTCTGGGTTGGAACGAATATGACAAGAACAACACACTCACCGCTCGTACCGCCTACCTCAACGACAACAATGGCAACTGCTTGGAGCGCACCGCTTTCATAAGCGGCCGCATGTCCAAACGCGAAACCTCCCGTTACGAAAACAATAGGCTCGTTGAAGAGCAGAGCTACGACGACAACGGCTCGATGACCGAGAAGCGCGTGTACAAATACGACAACCAGGGCAACAACACCGAAACCGAGTTCTATAGCCGCGACGGTGAGTTGTCTCAGAAATATATCTACAAATACGACAACAAAGGCAACCGTGTAGAGTGGCGTTTCTATGACGCCGACGAGTTCCTTGTGGCTCTGACCACATATTATTACGACGAGCACGACAACCTCATCGAAGAGAGTTCATTCAACTACGACGAGCACCTCAACTGGAAGCACAGCTACGTCTATGAGTACGACGACGAGGACAACTGGGTACGCAAAACCATCTACCGCAACGGCACCCCCTATCAGGTAGTCGAGCGCGAGATCGCCTTCCCGGTGTATTGATTATAAGCTTTCACGATTAATACGCGCATTCCTTCGAAAGGATGCGCGTATTTCTTTTTCATTAAAACAGCGACAAATCCCGTATGCCTGTTAGGCAATGCTGCTGGTAGGGACACTCGTATGGTGTCTGGCAATGCGTCCCCGTCGGTGTGTCTGGTTCGGAAGTCAGGCTTATGGTTTCTTTCATCACCGCTATGTTGCGTGCGATAGTTTCATGCTCGGCGGCAAACTCGGCAGTCAGGTTGACTATCTTGAAATTTTCGGACAATTCTGAATGTTCGGACGGGTCTGACCCGTCTGACAAGTCCGACTTATCCAGCTTCCCGTTATACACTATCGAGAAACTGCTTATCTCCCGACAATGCGATATAACGTAATGTTGAAGGGCGGCGTCTCTCTTATAGGTGTCGGAGAGTGTGGTACCGCTCTTGACCTCGTAGATGTCCAGCGTTCCGTCGGCACGTTTATGCACCACGTCAGCGAGAACAAGCACATCGTCGAAAACGAAGCCCGCCTCGAAAATGTTGACCTCGCCCTCGCGCGACAACTCGTTTGATGTAAATTCGGCGTATTGGTCGAATTTGCGACCGAGAGCGGCACTCACATCCACCGCATCGGGGAAAAGGTCTTTGAACGCGCGCTCGAACTCGCGCCCACGGTCGAACTTACGCATTGTCTCGCGGCTGTATTGCGCCAAGTCGGGATGATAGACATCGAGCCACAACGCGCGTTCGCATTGCAGCCCCCTGATGTATTTCGACTTGCTGAGCAGATGGCGCATGCTAAATCTTATTGCTCTTCATAATATTTAGACACTCTTCAACCGAAGAAGCTGCAGAAAGGCCCACGTCACCGTGCAGCAATCCTTCTGCCGACATGGTGTCCAACTGCGCAAGAACCGTGTTGTAAAAGCCGTCGATATTCAATAGCACGACGGGCTTGGGCGGCTGCGAAGCACGGTCGGAAAAACGTCTCAGCTGGTTTGATACCGCCACTTCGAACACCTCGTCGAGGGTGCCGATGCCTCCGGGCAGGGCTACAAAGGCGTCGCACATTGCGATGATGAGCTCCTTGCGCTCGGCCATCGACTTCACTCGGATCGTTTCGCTCACCTGCTGCGACTGGATTATCTCTTCGGGGAACAACGTCGGGATGACGGCGACGACGCGACCTCCCTCCTCAAGAGCCGCACCGCTTACCACACCCATAAGACCCAGGTTGCTGCCGCCATAGACAAGCGTATGCCCCGCAAGAGCAATCTGACGTCCCAACACGCGGGTCGCCTCGACATATTTTTCATCACGCGGCATCGACGCACCGCAAAAGACAGCAACATGCATATTACAACTACTTATCGGGAATATGTATAAAGAGCTTCATACAACACATTATACTTTTCTATCATTTCAGAATTCGTCCTGCATCTATGCGGAGCGGATTCCCATCGCTGTTTCGTATTTCTACCGCAGCGCCACCTTGACAGTGGAGCCGCGATGGTCAGACAATATATAAATCCCACGCGAAAGAGGACCCAGATCAATCTCTGAATGACCCAGCTGGAGGGCGTAGCTGCCCGCGACGGTGCCGCGATTGTCAACCAAATCCAGCTCGACAGGTTCGGCGGAATAGATATTCAACATGCCGTCGGTTGGGTTGGGCCAGACTTCGAAGCGGGGCGAGGGGTACTGCGGGGTGCTGAGGCCCAGCGTCGAGGCGTCGCCGAGGAAGAATTTGTGTATGACGTCGAAGTAGTCGATGTCGTGGGTCGTGGAGTCGGAATACCAATTGTGCGAGCCGCCGATGACCTTGATAAGTTGGAACTCGGCCTCGCCGCCGGTGTAGGCGTGGCGCACGAAGCGGAGGCCGTCGCTGCGGGTGTCGGGCAAGCTGTCGATTGCGGGTTCGGAGGTGCAGCCGTTCCATCCCGTCCAGTAGCTGACGATGGAATCGACGCTGATGCCGATGCTGCCGAAATAGGCCGAGGATCCGCTCCAGCCGACCACATCGTCGGAGGTGCCGTGGATGTGGAGGAGGCGCACCGGCTCGGGGGGCACCTCGTCGGCAAGGTCGAAGGTTATCAAGCCGCTCACGGGGGCGCAGGCGGTGATGCGGTCGCCGTGCTCGATGGCCATCTTGTGGGTCATGAAGCCGCCGAGCGAGAAACCGGTGAAGAAGACGCTGTCGGGGTTCACCTTGCCGACACCCTGGAGCGAGTCGAGGAGGGCGAGGAAGAATCCCGCATCGTCTGCATTGCCGCCGAAGCCCACGTTCCACATGGTGCTTCCCTGCACGCTGAGAGCCTGCGGCACGAGGATGCACCAACCCCATTGGTTGGCCATCGAGGCGAAGTCCATATCGCTGGCGCAACGAGTGATGTTGTCGCCCAAACCGTGCAGGAAATACATGACCGGCACCGCACCCGTGCGGCCCGCGGGTTCATACAGCAGGAACTGGCGTTGGGTGTTACCCCAACGGAAATACAGCGTCTGGGCGCCGAGCGAGGCGACGGCCAGCAGCGCCGCTATGAGCAACAATGACTTTTTCATAGGATGAATTTACCTTGGGATTTGCCAACGAGTTCTTCATAATCCTTCTTGCAAGCCGCTCTTGTGACAATGGCAAAGGATGTGGCGAGTAAGAGGAATATATCCTTCATTGTCTGTTCATATTTATTGTTACACGTTTTTGTGGTCATGCATCGGAAAGTGGTTACATCTGCCAGCGCTTGAGGTGGGGGAAATATTGCAGGAGCTCCTGCCGGTACTCGTCGGCGGAAAGGTGCTGGCTAGTGTTTTTGTTGAACTCATCGACAAACTGGACGCAGAAGTCCACCATCTGCTCCATAGTGAAGTCCTGGGTGAAGTGGCCATTCTTGTAGCAGTAGGTGCAGTATTCGCGGTTCAAGTTTCCGTCAGCTTCGGTACCGCAGTCAGAATCGCTGGTCAAAGGCATTCCGCAACTCTGGCAGAAATGCTGATATTCGGGAAAAGGGTTATCCATTGTTTTTGTTCTTGTCCGTTTTTATCAGATTGGCACATAAGATAGTTGTCAGCTCACCAGTGTTTTATTTTTTTTTCTAAAAAAATGCACCACAAAATATTGATATTTGGTAGCCATCCATATTTGTTGTTATTTCCATATTTGTTACTTGCGTTTCAGCACGGTGTGTACTTTCTCGATGATGTCGGCGGCGCGGAGGTGGTAGTTGGTGAGCATCTCGTCGGGGGTGCCGCTCTCGCCGAATTTGTCGTCCACGGCGACATACTCCATCGGAGTGGGGCAATGCATGGCGAGCGTCTGAGCCACGCTGTCGCCGAGGCCTCCGTTAATCAGGTGCTCCTCGCAGGTCACGACGGCGCCGGTCTTCTTGGCGCTTGCTACGATAGCCTTCACGTCGAGCGGCTTGATGGTGTGGATGTTGATGACTTCGGCGCTGACGCCTTCTTTCTCCAACGCTTCAGCGGCTTGAAGGGCTTCCCATACAAGATGTCCGCAGGCGAAGAGAGTCACGTCCTTGCCCTCGTTCAGCAGCTGGGCTTTGCCTATTTCGAACTTCTCCCCTTCGGGCAGGAAGCAGGGCATCTTGGAGCGGCCGAGACGCAGATAGACGGGACCTACGTGTTCGGCGGCGGCCAGCGTGGCGGCCTTGGCCTGGTTGAAGTCGGCTGGCACCAGCACGGTCATGTTGGGCAGCACCTTCATGAGGGCGATGTCCTCCATCGTCTGGTGAGTGGCGCCGTCCTCGCCGAGGGAGATGCCGGCGTGCGAGCCGCATATCTTCACGTTCTTGTTGCTGTAAGCCATCACCTGGCGTATCTGGTCATATACGCGACCTGTGACGAACTCGGCGAAGCCCCCGATGAAAGGCACCTTGCCGCAGAGCGAGAGGCCGGCGGCGATACCAACCATGTTGGCCTCGGCGATGCCGCACTGGATGAAGCGCTCGGGGAACTCTTTGGCAAAGCCGTCCATCTTGACGCTGCCTTTCACGTCGGCGCTGAGCGCCACCACATTGCTGTTTCGCTTGCCAGCTTCCACAAGGCCTTCGCCCATACCGGCACGCAACTCTTTGCTTGATTTAATTTCGTAGTGAGTCATTGTATTGATGTTTTGTTTGTTGTTCTTTTTGTCGGACTTGTCAGATTTGTCGGACGGGTCGGACTAGTCTGACTGGTCGGATCATTTTGGGTTGTTGTTTCTGTAGTTTATTCTTGCACGGGTCATTTGCTCTCTTATGCCACCCTCTTGGAGGAACTGCTGTTGCTGCTTTTCTATCAATCGGCGGAGCATGTAGGTCGCTTGGTTAATCAAGGTAATGCAAAGGTTGGCAAGTTCTTCAGCATTCATCTTCTGCATAAGAGTCATGTATTCAGCGTCTATCTTTTCGCTGCGGGCATACTCGCGCATTGGCTCATAGCGAGGGTGCCCAGTCTTCCATTGCGTAAGGTTGTGCTGCCGCAGGTAGTCCTCATAGTCAACCAACAATTCCTCCAAACTAGCCTTAGCTACATTGGTCAGTTTTATCTCCGTCTCACGCGATGTAGTGGCTGCCTCACTTCCCTCGGCAATATTCTGCTTTCCACTCCGGGCCGCCTGCACCATCTGGTCGACGGTGCGATCACCCTTTCCAAGGTAAGTGTGCGCAAAGTGGTAGGTTATATCGCAGATAATTTCAATCACCTTGTACACACGCAACTTGCGGTAGCCACCCATAGGTTTGAGGAAAGGCGCAGGAGGGGGTGTGGGATTGTTGTTCATGTTGGAGGTTTTTTCGGACTTGTCAGACTTGTCGGATTTTTTTCAATCTATTTTTGCCACCGTTTGCTTTCCTGATTGGACTTGCGCAGTGGTGGTGGTTGTTGTTGCTTTTGAGGTTTTTCCCAGCGGTTTCGTTATTAGGATGTAGTCGCCGGGCATCAGTATCAGGTTCTCGCCTGCGGGGTTGGGAACGAACTCGCGCACCAGCTGCATGCGTCCGTCGCGCAGCTCGAAGACGCTCACCTGCTTTCTCGCTTTCATGCGTTCGAACATCAGCATCCCGGGTGCGGGTATCGCCAACTCGGTCACCGCGTCCTTGCTTATCTCGATGCCGTTGAGGGCTATCGGAGGGTTGGTGAGGATTTCGACGTCGTAGATGCCGGCTAGATATTTCACGCTGTCGCCGAGCGACTGAGTGCCCACGAGGTCGGCCTTGCCATGCTGACGGACGACGACGGGATAGTCGGGTACCGTCCACACCACCCGTTTCTCCGCCTGCCGCACACAGAGCCTCCCCTGCTCCACCGCCGAGGCGAGCGTATAGACGCGTTCGGGCTTGAAGGTGCGGTTTTTGAAAACTATAGTGGGACGGGTGAACACCTCGATGTCGTAGTCGATAAGCGGATCGACCGTGACGGTGTCGGACGAGTTGTGCATGCTGCCCGTATAGATAGCCGTATAGACAGGCTTGCTGTTCTGTCGGTCGTAGAACACCACCGGCACATCGCCGCGATAGGGCTTGTCGTCCTCGCCTGCGAGAGTCACCACCACACGCGACTCCGTCCTCACGGTATGGAAAAGCGTCTGCAGCTCGCCCGCAAAACGCTCCTCGTCGGCAATCGGAATCACCTCTCCCGCGCAGTCGAGTGCGGTGCCGTGACTAGCGTTGGCGGCGATGTTGAAGATGAAGGTCTTGACCACACGGCCGCTCAGCTGTATCTTGCGCGCCACCTCGCAGATGTTGCTCCCGCCGCTCTTGCCGTCGGTGATGACAAAGATGACGTTGCGCGACGAGTCGCCCGCCGGAAAATCTCCAATAGCGCCGTCGAGAGCCGTAGCAGCCGTACAGCCGCCGTTAGGCACGAGGGTTTTTATCTTGCTCTGGAGCTGGTAGCGGTTGTTGGGTTCAAAGGGACACTCCAGCCGTGTGCCGTAGGCGTTGAGGTTGAGATGTCCGAACACACGCATCGCCATCTCGACGTTTCCGCGCTCAGGCAAACTGTCGAGGAAATGCAGCAGCACCTTCTGAGTCACCTTTATCTTCGAGTCGCTCTGCCACTTGTCCCACATGCTGCGCGAGCAGTCAACCAGCAGCAGTATGCGCACCTGCTCGGAATTCTGAATTTCGAATTTCGAATTTTGAAATTGTACTCCGGCGAAAAGGGGCTGAATGGCAATGACCAGCGATGCTATGAGCAGGAACCTTCTCAATGCTGTTTAGAAATCTCCAAGTGTTTCGGGAAGTTGAGCGAGAGCCTTGGGCAGGTCGTCGGCGCTGAGCACCGAGCCGTGATATTTGTTGGTGTCCTGCATGAAATCGACACCGAATCCCATCTTGGTGGTGAGGATGACGCACACGGGGCTGCCCTGACCTGTAAGAGCTTTGGCTTTGGCCATACCGTCGAGCACCTGCTGCATGTCGTTGCCGTTCTCGATAACGACCACCTTCCAAAGGAAGCTCTCGAACTTGGCCTTGAGGTCGCCGAGGGACATCACCTCATCGACGGTGGCGTCGATCTGCTGGTTGTTGTAGTCGATGGTGGCGATGAGGTTATCGACCTTTTTGGCGCCAGCGAACATGGCTGCCTCCCAAATCTGGCCTTCTTCCAGCTCGCCATCGCCGTGCATGGTATAGACGATGTGTTTGTCGCCCGTCATCTTCTTGCCGAGAGCGGCGCCCACGCCTACGCTGAGACCCTGACCGAGCGAGCCGCTGGCCATGCGTATGCCCGGCAGGTTGTGAGCCGTCGAGGGGTGACCCTGAAGGCGAGTTCCGAACTTGCGGAAGGTCTTGAGTTCGTCAACGGGGAAGAATCCGCGGCGTGCCATAGTGCTGTAAATCACCGGAGTGATATGACCCTGCGATACAAAGAGCATATCCTCGCCCTCGCCGCTCATGGTGAACTTGGCGGGGTCGAAGTCCATGATATTGAAATTCATAGCCACAAACCAGTCGGCGGTGCCGAGCGAGCCGCCCGGGTGTCCGCTCTTGGCGTTGGTGGTCATACGTAGGATGTCGCGGCGCACCTGCGTCGCAATCTGCTGAAGTTCTGCTGTTGTTTTCATTTATTGAGATATTTTTGTTTGTCTAATTGTCTATCCGTCGCAATTATATGGCGACACACTCATTTTTTATTGTCGGCAAAAATACATTAAATTTAGCTACTTTGCCAATAAAGATTTGCACATAATAGCTGTTTGTATTATTTTTGCATTGGTTCACAACGTGACGTACTCGTTAAATGACATTAGTTTTCAAGTCGTTAATAAATCATCAATAAATACAGACATGAAGAAATTATTCACATTTTTGTTCGCAACCTTGATGGTCTGCGCATTCGCTTTTGTAGGTTGCAGGAAAGACTCGCCGAGAGCCTATGCAGATAAGTTCTATGGCGCATTGAAAAACAAAGATTACAAGACGGTTGTTGATATGTGGCCAAACAGCAAGGACCTCTCAAAAGAGGATAAGGAAGGTGCTGTGGAGATGATGAAAATGTTCGATGGATTCTCAGGTGGTGTGAAAGATTATGAGATTGTTTCTGAAGAAATATCTAATGAAGGGAAAAGTGCCACAGTTACGGTGAGTATAACCTATGGTACTGGCGATGTTGAAGAGGATGTGATCGAGTTTGTAAAGACAGACAATGGGTGGCAACCTAAGGTCCCAGGACAGAATGATGAGGACTTTGACGACATAGACGAGTCATACGGTATGGGTGACTATATAGAGGATACAGTATCAACTGACGAGGTTGAGTGACAGGTTAAAATGTTATATGAACTCGGAGTGACAACCGACACTCCGGGTTCTCTTTTTATAGCCTCTATGAATGGCAGCAAGAAACTCATCGGCAGCGTCTGCGGCATACTCGCCGCCGTATGCTACGGTACCAACCCGCTGGGAGCGCTCAACCTCTACCAGGAGGGTATGGCCACGGGTTCGGTACTTTTCTACCGTTTCGGGTTGGCATGGGTTATCATCGCAGCCGTGATGGCGATAAGGCGAGAGAGCGTCAAAGTCTCCCGCAAGGAGTTTGCGGTGGTGACTGCGCTTGGCGTCCTGTTCACCTTCTCGTCGCTGACGCTGTATGAGAGTTTCAACCGCATGGCGGCAGGAGTCGCTTCGACCATACTTTTCACCTATCCCGTCATGACGGCGGTGATAATGGCGCTCTTCTTCAAAGAACGCACCACCTGGCAAACCATCGTGGCGCTTGTGCTCTCTGTGGCTGGCGTCGCCTTGCTCTACTGGACGGGTGGTACTACAGGCACTTTGCCGCTCTGGGGTGTGGTGCTGGTGCTTATCTCGGCACTCACCTACGCTCTCTACATCATCGTCGTTGACCGCAGCGACATACACCTTTCCAGCTTCAAGATCAACTTCTACGTGCTCTTCTACTGCGCCCTCGGAATGGTCATATACACAATCCTTTCCGGCCAGACTCTCATGCTCCCGCCCAGTGGACGTGCCTGGTTCTATGTCGGATGGCTTGCCATCGTGCCCGCCATCATGGCGCTCAGCCTTATGGTCTATTCTGCCAAATTTATCGGAAGTACAGCTACTGCTATCATTGGAGCCTTGGAACCACTCACCGCAGTTGCCATAGGTGTCTGTGTTTTCAGTGAGCCATTCTCATTGCGTCTGGTCGTTGGAATAGTACTCATACTCGTTGCTGTAGTTCTGACAGTGCTGAAAAAGTAGCCATGTTCAATCAAGGCTATTTAATTCTCGGACTTTACTGAGTGGTTAGGTCATAAGTTGAGCATCTCGAAGAGAAATTTAATCCTTTGGGAAATTGCTTGACCGACAAAGCATCAAAGACATAATAGTTGCTATTATGTTTTTTTAAGGAGGTTTTTGTTGCTTTTTTATAATATTTGCGTATATTTGCCATATACGACATAGAGTGTGTTTGGTGTCAAATCGGTGACAATCAGTGCCGAAAGGTGTCATCGTATATATTTATATATATAGCAAAAAACAAAAATACGATAATATGGAAACAAGAGTATTCTCTTCAACGCGGCCCTCACACACAGCCGCAGTTTCAACAAGAAAGAACAAGAAAAGCCCCATGCGATGGCTTGCCGCAGGCTTGCTGGTGCTTGCTATGCTGCCGGGAACGGTAGGGGCGCAGACGGTTCTTGGAGCTTGGACTTTAAGCGGTAGCAATGTCAGCAGGACGATTTCCTGCGGGACGACATACACTTTCACGGGAAGCATATCGAGCAGCACCAACAGCACGTATGACTCGTATTGCACGATTTCATCGTCAACAAGCTGCCCGATAACGGTTACGCTTACATCAAGGAGTTTGAGTACCAGCGATGAGGACTATGTCTATGTCTACGACGGGAGCGGCACCGACGGCAACTTGCTCGACACATGGTCACAGTCAACACCGACAGGACTTTCCGTAACGTCGGCATCCGGCACAATCACAATCAGATTTGATCACAACAAGAAGAAGCGTGCCAACAGTTTTACGGTTAGTCTGTACCAGCCCTGCTCATGTTCCACGCCTTCCTCATCATATTCTTGTCCAGTAGGAAATAGCAGTTATCAGATAGGCGAAGGTACCTCCAGTAGTACTTCTTACGGTCCGGTGAATAATTGGTACAACCGATCGTACAGACAGATCCTCTACACATCGGAAGATTTAGAACATCATTCGGGCGACATCCTGGCCATAGCGTTCCAATATGCCGGTTCCTCGGCTGTCACCCATGCCGGTGATGTGACGGTCTATATGGCCAATACCAACGTTCAGCAGTTTGCAAGCACCACCTCGTGGATTACATCGGGTCTTACGCAGGTATATCACGGCAATATGAATTTCCAGTCGTCGGGATGGGCATGGATTACGCTTGATTCACCGTTCAGCTACACAGGTGGAAACTTGCTGATGGTTATAGACGACAATTCAGGAGTATATGACGGTAGTGGCTACTCATTCAACTATTCAGGTTCTAGTACGGGTCCGACAATGCAGCTGTATCAGCAGTCGGATGCTGATACATGCAACTTCAGCAATAACAGTCTTCCGACTTCGGGGTACAACGGCACTAACTACCGCCCCAATACCAAATTCTGCATCACAGGCTCGTGCGAGCCTCGTCCGGGCAATTTCTCTTTTGACATTCCTACGGTTTCGGTAACAGCAGGGCAGAGCTACACGCAGACGGTTTCAGGTGGCTCGAATGTCACCTATTCCATCTCCTGCACCCCCACGGGTATAGCCAGCATCCCCGATCCTACAACTGGTCGGGTCACGACAGTTGCCGGCAGCGAGGGTACGGCGACTGTCACGGCTACCTGGCCGGGCGATGACACATACTGCAACAAGACTGCAACCTACACCATCAACATAGGCGATGGCTGCGCCATGATAGCACCAGGAACGTCGCATTCGTACTTGTGCTACGCAGCCCCGATTTACAGTTCATCTTCTGGTTATTACTCTTACGCCCAGCAACTCTACACAGCCGAGGAAGTTCGAAGAGCCGGCGGTTGCCAGGGCAAAATCAACAGCCTCAAGTTCCACTACTACGGCACATCAAACATAAGTATCTCAATGCAGGTGTTTGTTGGAACGACCAGCCAAAGCAGCTTGAGCGACGGCTGGATAACCGATGCTAACCTGACACGAGTGTATAATAACACTTTGACATTCACGCCCGGATGGGTCAATGTCTCGTTCAACGAACCGATAGAATGGGACGGCGTGAGTAACATAGTTGTTGCTACTAAGACCTTGACTACTCCATCCTCCAGTGGTAGTGGTTATTATGAGTTTTATTATGTTTCGCAAACCAGCCCCTACCAGGCTCGTTACGCCACCAGCAGTTCTGCACAGATAGCTTTGGGCAGCAACAACGTGCCGTCGTCCGTAACGGGCAGCACCGATAGCTACCGCACCAACATCAAGTTCTGCATCGACTGTTGCGAGGACAACCTTACTGGCGACTTTTCATGGGACTATCCAACCATCAACTATGTGCTGGGTAGCGGTGCGCCGATGGCCAACACGTTGAACAACAGGACCGGGCAGAACACTGGAGTATCCTACAGCACTTCCCACAACTCTGTAAGCATCGACAACAACGGCGTTATCACAAACATCCCCACCAGTGTGGGTGAGTGTGACATCACCGTAACAGCCAAACTGACCAACGCCACTAACGGCGGGTGCGACCGTTACGCCACCTACACCATCCACGTGACTGATGGTTGCGCCACGGCGGGCGATGGCACAAGCACTACATCCTACGCCCCAGTGTATAACAGCGGGACATCGGGCTATTACAGTTACTCGCAGATGATATACGGTGCCGAGGAAATTCTGAACGATGGCGGTTGCAAGGGTGAGATACGGACGATAAAGTTCAAGTCTTCCACCTCTGAGAACTTCAACCAGTCGGTGCAAATCTATATGGGTACGACGCTGACCAACAATTTGAACAACGGGTGGCTCACCGGCATTGACGGTCTGCAGCTGGTCTATTCCGGTTCCGTTACCTTTCTTGCCTCTAACTGGACGTCCATCACCCTCCAAAACTCCTTCTTCTGGAACGGGATGGACAACATCGTGGTGGCGGTAAAGAGCACAACTGCCTCGACATCAACATACCGTTATTTCTACTATACCAGCTTCACCACTAACACTATGCGCTACACCACATCGTCCAGTGCGCAAATTGCTCTGAACGGCTCGAATGTGCCGTCATCGGCATCGGGTACCACTTCTACGGCGCGTCCCAATATGAAGTTCTGTATTGACTGTTGCGACGAGATTGCGCAAGGTGCGTTCAATTACGACCAGACTGAGGTGGAATATGTTATAGGCTCCGGCACTTTCACTCCACCGCACCTCACTAACGAGACCGACATGACGGGCATCACCTACACGTCTGTCTCCGAGGCCGAGAACGGTGAATCGGTGGGCAGTGTGAACACCAATACTGGCGTTGTTAGTTTTACAGGCAACGAAGGCTACATTACCGTCACCGCGCGACTCTCGGTGGCTGGTGGCTGCCCGCGCTTCGCCCGCTACAGGGTGTTTGTCAACGACGGTTGCAAGCGTATTGGTACCGGCACAAATACCACCAACAGCTATAGCCTTACAAACAACTACAAATACATCTTGTCGGAGATGATATACAAGGGGTCAGAAATCAATGCTGGAGGCACTATTAACCGTATTAGCATCCGTATAGCGCAGGTCGCCTCTTCCGCAAATCCCCGTACCACTAAGATTTACATGGCTTTGACAGACAAGACCACCTTCTCGTCGTCCACCGACTTTATCGACCCTGCTGATATGACAGAGGTTTGGAGTGGCACATTGACAAACACCTCGACAGGCTGGTTCGATTTCAACCTTAGTCGGTCATTCCCCGTTCCCTGCGGCAAGAACCTGGTCATAGCCTTCGATATGGATGGGAACACATATACGTCTGACTATTTTTACTATACGTCCATATCCAGTTCTAGCATAAGGGCATATAGCGACAGCAACAATCCGCCTACATCGGGTGTGGCGGCATGGGTAAGTGGAAACTCCTCTAACTATTCGGAACTGTTTGCAGCCCGTCCAAACATCAAGCTCTGCATCACCGAGTGCAATTGCCCGGAATTGTACTTCCATATACCCAATGTAACATTCTGCACTAACGCCACTCCGCAGCATCCGGAATTCACTTGTCAATCTTCAGGCACCCGCAACTGGACTTCGAGTGACGATAACGTGGTGCGGATCACCAACTCCACCACCGGGGCTATGACTATTAGGGGTGCTGGCAACGCCATCATAACCCTCAACGTGGCAGCCACAGGCCAGTACTGTGCCGCCGCTGCCTCATATAATGTGCGTGTTATTCAGAATTGCCCCACTCTGCACTATGACCTTTCCAGCTGCACTGGCACCTCCACGCCCGCATCAATACCCGATTATACTGGTTACGGCATCACGACGCTTTATGACGGTGTACCTACTTGCTCTACGCCGGGTATGGCCTTCGCCGGCTGGTGTGTGTCTTCTGACGGCGATGGGGCCTACTATCAGCCTGGCGCACAGTTCCCGCTCTATAGGGACACTACGCTTTACGCTATATTCTACACCAAGTGCTGCCACCCCGACTCCAGCACCGTGACCTATACCCACCAAACGGTCACCATCGACGGCAGCGGCTATACGGTCAACCCCAATCAGTCAATAGAGGTTAGCCGCTCGGATGACGGTTTCTTCTACTACGACCTTTGTCTCGGTGAGGGCGACGGAAAGATTCACGCCACTGTCAATCTGCCCGACGGTTGCAGTTACAGCAACCAGTCGTGGAGGCTTGAGTATGCCGACGGCACTCAGCTTGTCACCAACAATACTGGTAACAGTTTCGAGTATGTAATCGACAGCGTTATCGGTTATGGTCTCACCTTCCGTGCGCGTGCCGCAACCGGATGCTGGGTCAACCTCAACGGGCGCATCCGGGTGTCGCCGGGTATCGGTGTTACTGCTGCCCCAATAGAGACCTTCTCCGTCTGCCCAGAAAACTATACGCCCATCACGATAGGTCTTCCTGAAGAGGAGAATGTGCAGGTGCAGATAAATAGACCTGGAACAAATATTCAGTCCACACTTGGTCATGCGGATAAAATATATTTGCCGGATGGAATAGCATGTGATGTCAACGGAGATGGTGAATCAACATGTGCTTATAAATCAATAGTGAATTTCACTGATTTCCAAAGCGGCTCAGTTGTTCGTTCTGTTGAGGATATATTGTACGTATCATTGAGTATAGAGCACTCTTTCATAGGTGATGTCTATATTGCTTTGACGTGCCCGACAGAACAGACTGCCACGATATTGAAAAAATATACTAACGCGTCACCGACAGCTTGCGGCGACAATATCCCTGCAAACGCATGGCGATCGACAGGTTCTACAGGTGTTTATTTCGGTGTGCCTAACCAATCTGATGATGGTTCATGCGACAGCACAGCTGCCTCCAATGCTATGGGAACACCTTGGACCTACGCATGGTCGAGCAATACAACACGAGGGTATGAGTACGCCGGAGGCGAAAATGGTTTTGTTTATGAGTCGGAGAATATAACGAGTTCTACGGTTGATTCATCGGACCTGAACAATATGACTCAAATATATCATCCTGATGATTCCTTTGAGAGTCTGGTTGGCTGTCCTTTGAACGGACCTTGGTATATAACGGTTATGGATGCCTGGTCAAGTGACAATGGTTGGCTGACTGACTGGCAGCTGGCATTGAGTGAGGATCTCGCAGGTGAGGTCTGGAACTATCAGGTTGACCTCGATACCGCATTTATGAGCTGCACGCTCAACAACCACTCCAAGTCAGTAACTATCCATAGCCCCGAAATCTCCGAGGCCGGCGACTACGACTGCCATCTTGTGCTGATTGATGAGTACGGCTGTGTAAGGGACAACGACCTTAACTACCATTTCAACATCAAGGACATCACCGTGGGTGTTGATGTGCAGGGAGCTGAGTGCGGCGTTGAGGATGGTTACATCCATGCCTCCGTCACTAACGGTGGCTGCGGTCCTACCGCGCTATATACCTATACGCTTGTCTCGTCTGCCTCGGGTGCGACCACTACCAACAACTCTGGTCGTTTCAACAACCTCGGTGGTGGTGATTACACGCTCACCGTAGAGTGCGAAGAAGGCTGCACGAAGAACATGAATATTAATATTCCCAACACCGGTAGCGTGGCACTGACGCTCAATAGTGCGGTGGCTGAAACCTGCGTTGGAGCCAACAACGGCAGCATATCTGTCAGCGCTGGTTCGGGCAACTTCACCTATACCGCCACCGACGGCACCCACAACTACTCCAGCACCACCGGCTCATTTACTGGTGTGGCTCCCGGTACTTACACCGTCACCGTTACCGACAACGGAACTGGTTGCCAGGGTACGCTCGAAAATGTAATCGTGGCGGCTGCCACTCCGCTGACGTTGACCTTGACTACTCCCACCACTGGCGGCTGTCCGATAGCAGCTGGTAGCAACTACACCATCACCGCCAATCCAAGCGGTGGTACTGGCACCGGCACCTACACCAGCTACAACTGGACCACCTCCACTGGTACCATTGTTGACAACGGTAACACCGCTACCATTCAGTCCGATGGGCACTGCCATGAATATTTTGTCACCCTCTCGCTCCAGGATGGCAACGGTTGCCCGGTGTCGAATAACGCCAGTTTCTCGACCGTTGACAACACACCGCCCGTCATCGCAACTACCGCCACCCACAACCAGGATTGGGGTTGCGACCCGACCAATATCGTGGCTCCCACCTTCACCGCCACCGACAACTGCCCGACGGCTGGCACGGCCTTGACACCCACCGTGACCGACGGCGGTGTGCAAAACGGCGCCAACTGCACAAAGAGCCGTACATGGACAGCCAACGTGACCGACAACTGCAACAATCCGGCAACACAGAAGACCATTACCTACACTTGGACCGAGTCGCAAGCTCCGACGGCCAGCGCGTTGCCCGACACGGCAGCGACGATGGGCTCTGCGAACTGCCAATACATGATACCCAACCTCTCGGCATATAAGCGTTTCTTCACCGACCCCTGCGGCGGTGAGATAACATTTGTGAGCCAGAGTGTGGCTGCCAACACACCATATACGCAGAACTCTTCAGTGCAGAATATTACGGTCAATGTAGTGGTGCAGGGTACATGTGAGAAGAAGGACACGATGCCGGTGAACGTAACTATCCCGGCTAAGGACATAACTGTTGACATCGACCAGACTGGCGCCAGCGTCTGCTCTGGTGGCGACACTGTGCTGACTGCGACCGCAAGTAGTAGCAACGGAACACCTACGCTCGCTTGGACTGTTACCGGCGGTGCCACTATCGACCCGACCACCGGTACAAGCGTGACGGCCACCGCCACCGGCGCTGCTACCGTCACCGTGACTGCCACCGACCCGGCGGGCTGCACAGCTACCGACCAGATTGCAATCAGCATCAACCCGGAGGTGACGCTCTCCATAACCGGCAACAACCAGACACACTGCCTCGGCGAGGCCCTGTCGCCCAATGTCGTAATCAACGCTACCAACGCCACCCTCAACGACGATGAGATTGCCGCTGCTTGCACTGCCATCGGTCTTACCTACAACAGCAGCAGCCACACCATAAGCGGCACGGCCACGACACACGGCGACCACACCATACACGTGGTGGCCACCAGCGATCAGACCCCGCAGTGCTCGCAGAAGGAGGATGATGTGCTGATACACATCACCAACCTTATCGACCCGGTAATCGAGGGCCCGGCGGATGTCTGCGTCACCGCTTCGGAGACCAACACGCAGATTACCCTCACCGAGTCCGCCGGCAACGACTCCTTCAACTACAGCTGGAGCGTCGGTGGCAACGGCGCAATAGTGAGCGGCCAGGGCACCAACACCATCACTGTGGAGTGGGACGGTGCTGGCAACCCGGAGGTTACTGTCACACTGACCCGTGAGGCCTGTTCTGCCGATGCCAGCAAGACAATACATGTGCATGCACTGCCGACGGCCACCATCACCCCTGTCACCGACGTGGTCTGCCCCAATGCCGGTACTATCGCCATCACTGGCACCAACGTAGCCACTTCTGCCGACTATACCTATACCTGGGGCGGTGACTTCGCGCTCAACCATACCACCAACACGGTTTCTACTCCTACCGACGCGGTGACTGCCACGGTTCCGAGCAGCAACTGCAATACAACCTATACTGTGACGCTCAACGTCATCGACAGCGCAGGTTGTAAGAACACCGCCACGCCCATAACCGTGACAGTGAAGGACGACGAGGCTCCGCAGATTACCGGCACCATGCCCGTCAAGGACATATTCGGTTGCGGCGTGAACGATTTGCCGGCTGCTGCCACAACGGTTGCCCAGCTTGAGGCTGCCGCAACGGCCGATGGCGGCTCGCTCGCCATAAGCGACAATTGCACCACCGATAAGTCTCAGCTCCGTCTGCGTATGGCTCGCCAGACAACCTCCGGCAACTGCCCGATGGTAGTGACGCGCAGGTATCTGGTCAAAGACCTCTGCGACAACGAGAGCGACACTATATTCCACACCATACGCATCAACTTGGCCGACAATATAACCATATCCGAGACCGATCGCACGGTGCAGGTTGACTGCCCGTCGCTGGCTGTGGCTCTGCCTGTGTCTCAGCTGCCTGTTGTGACCGATGCTTGCAATACAGAACTGGAACCCACTCTCGATGTGTCGCCCAACCCGGCTATCGGCCACTCCGCATCTGATGTCACTTGCAACGGCGACAGTACCTATACCTATTATTATAAGGACTGCGCTGGACACGAGGCCACTTGGACGCTCACATATGAAATAAGACATCCCGACCTGCGTGAGCTTGACTCTATCAAGTACAACGTGGCCTGCGAGGCCGATGCTGTGGACTATCAGCCTGACACCATCCACGACGCCTGCGGTAACGTGCTGACTGCTGTGGAGAACTTGGCCGCGTTTGAACGCAACATAGTCGCTGGTGAGGGCTATGTAAGTTATACCTGGCAATACACCGACTGTGAGGGCACTGTCCGCGACCGTGTGATATACTACACCGTACACCCCGATGCCTCGTTTGAGCCTACGCCTGGCGCCACCTACACGGTGAGTTGTCCGAGACTTGCGGTGCCGATCGTTCCACCAGCCCGTACGGTATGTGCCGTGAATATTGACTATGGCACGGCTGAAATCCGCGAGGGCACTGGCACCTATGATGCTGGCTCGAATCCAGGTACCGTGGTGACAGAGGCCACGTTGGGTACAGGACTGCCAGAGGACAGCTGCGGTTGGCGTCGTTATACCTACACCTACTACAACCCGTCTGACGTGGTGATAGGACATGAGTATGAGCTGGTCTATCACTACAACATCAACTCGGCTAACAATGCCTTGACCGTTTCGGATGTCAGCGCTGCCGATACGGTGGAGTGCTACGATGCCGACTTCCAGCCGACCCTGCCTATAGTAACGAACACCTGCGGCATAGTTATAGACCCTGAATCCACCGATCTGGCTCTTGTGCGTGACCTCTCGCAATACACTGGTAACTGTCAGGGCAAGGTAACCTACACCTACCACTATGTGGACTGCGGTGGCAATGACTACGACTTCGTGTTCACCCGCCGTATAATCCGTACCACTGTTCCGCATCTGACCTCTCGTCCTGATGCTAACGAGGCGAATGTGCAGTGCCTCAGCGCCGCCACTCCTCCCACCAGCCTGCCGACGGTCGTGGATGTCTGCAACACAATACTCTCCGACCCGCAGCCGACCCCGGTTATCACCGATGACTACAACGACAACACCTGCTCCGGAACACGTGTTTACAGTTATACCTACACCGACTGCGCCGGCCTCGACACCACCTGGACTTTCACTTACCATATCCAGCATACCAGCAATCCGGCGGAGAAACCCGACGGCGAGGACGGTTATGTGACCGCACTTTACGAGACTGATGTGATTTGTCCGTCCTATGCCGACGGCTCGTTCACTATGCCGGTAATTCTCGATGCCTGTGGCACGGAGCTCACACCGACAGCCAGTTCACCGGTAATAAGCGAGGTCAATTGTCAAGGCAATAAGACCTATACCTACAGGTATGAGGACTGCGCCGGCCTCTACACCACTTGGACCTTCACCTATAATATCACGCGTACCGAAGATCCGCATGTGGAGGTTGCAGGCAGCCAGCCGCTGAATGTGGACTGCTACACCGATGCGGTGGCCGACAACATACCCACGTTGCCTGTGGTTAAAGATCAGTGCGGCACAGTGCTGAACCCGACTAATGCCGACAACCCGACAGTGAACGCCGACGGCACCGACAATTACGACGGTTGCAGCGGTACGGTGTCTTACACCTATAATTATGAAGACTGCGCCAACCGTCAGTTTGCATGGCAGTTCGTATTCACTGTCACTATGCCGGAGTCGCAGCCGCTCGCTGATGCCGATTCCTCTGTCTATTGCGAGAGTTATGCTGTTGAGGATGCCATACCGTTCCCGACACATCAGTTCTCCTGTGGCACCTCGCACACCATCAGCGCGGACGACCGTACAGATCGCGTCAGCACTGTCTCCAACGGTACTGGTGAGGTGACCTACACCTACTCTTACAGCGACTGCAAGGGAACTCCCTACACTTGGAACTTCGTGTACCACGTTAGGGCTGAAGATGTGGATTACCCTGCCGACGGCTATGCTTCCGTTTACTGTGCCACCAGTGTCACCGCTCCAACCACACCGGTATTGCCAATCTGCGATGTGCCTGATGTGTTCGACGGTGTGACACCTGTCTATGAAGGCACTTTGAACAACGGCTGTGGCGACACCACCTTCGTTTACCGTTATACGATAAACGGCGTGGATACCGCATGGCGCTACCACTACCATGTGCAGCCCGGCGACTTCACTCTGCCTGATTATGTTGTGATAAATGTGGAGTGCTACAACGACGAGCAGCCCGCTGCCGCCTTGGTGCCTGTGGTGGCTGCCAACGACAGCATCTGCGAGGCCATCAACCCGAGCGCACCTGTGCGCAACGCTGATGGTTCTGACACCTACGACGGTTGCCATGGTACGGTGTCTTACACCTATACTTATAGCAACTGCAACCACACTCACACATGGAAATACACCTACAACGTGCAGCGCACCACGGTGCCGCAGGTGAGCGAGGTGTCGACCGGCTCGTATGTCACATGCGCTGACCAGGCCGACGGCAACTTCACTATGCCGACCGTCACAGATGCCTGTGGTGCTGAGATAACCGCACCTACGCCTGTGATAGAACCTGCCAATCCGACTAACTGCAACAGCACTCAGACTTACACCTACACGTATGTTGACCCGTGCAATGCAAACCTGACGAGCCAGTTTGTTTACACCTACACTATCAACGACACTGTGCGTCCGACCATAAACCCGATACCTGCCAACGAAATACCCGCGGCGATACCGGCTGGCAACTGTCAGTATCAGATACCGAGTCTTGAAACTGTGGTTATGACCTATGCCGAAGAGACTTGCAGCTCTCCGATATGGGTTAGTCAGACACCTGTGGCTGGAACAATACGTCCGGCGCAGGCTACTGCCACTACAGAAGCCGTTGTGGTGACTATTAAGGACGGCTGCGACAATGTCAGAACCACCATCGTCAATGTCACCATCCCGGCCAACTCGCTGCGGCTGCCCACCATCGCGGGTGTGTCTATCTGCGAGGGCCAGCAGGCCACGCTTACCGCCGCGCCTACCAGCGACGCAACGCCTGTGAACTGCGTCTGGACGACCGGTAATACCACCGTTGGTCAGGGTGAGTCTACGCTACCGATAAACGTTTCGCCTACAGAAAACACCACCTACACGGTGACAGCGGTAGATGCCGCTGGCTGTTCGGCTGAACGCAACGTGGTGGTAAGTGTCAACCATCCGACCAGCACCTCATTTACGCAGGTGGTCTGCGAGGGCTACGACTGGTACAACCACGGCACCACTACTCACTACAGCGAGCCCGGCACCTACACCAATGACTACCTCACCGCGCAGAACTGTCCCAGCACCGACACGCTCTACCTGACCGTGTACTACAACACAAGCACTGAGTTTACTGAAACCGCTTGTGAATCCTACACGTGGCAGAACCACAACTGGAGCCAGGTGTTTACCACCAGCGGCACCTACCAGCATGAATACCAGACCGAGCAGGGCTGCTGGAGTACCGATGTGCTGCACCTCACCATCAACTACAACACCAACACCACTTTCAACGAGACGGCGTGCAACAGCTACATCTGGAATAACCACGGCTGGAGCAACCAGTACACTGTCAGCGGAACATACTCGCATGACTATACCACCGCCCAGGGTTGTCCCAGCACCGATGTCCTCAACCTGACTATCAACTATTCGGGTACAGGCAATGTGTGGGTCACTGAATGTGAGCGTTATGCGTGGTTCGGGACTACGTACAATTCTACAGGCGAATATCAGCATCAACTCAATACTGTTCTCGGGTGTGACAGCGTTGTAACGCTGCACCTGACTATCGTAGGTGTGTCTGCAACCAGCCTGTACGACACGGTCTGCTTCGGCGAGTCTTACACTTGGTTTAACAACACCTATACTACTTCCGGTGACTACACGCACATGCTGACCTCGACGCTTGGTTGCGATAGCCTGCTGACCATGCATCTGTTCCAGTTGCCGGTTGTCCGTGTGGGTATCAATGAAGAGCATGACTGTAGGTTAGGCGAGTACACGCTTACCGTCAACACTATCAATTCTGATCAGTATGAGTGGTGGGCCGAACCCGACAACGGTGAGATGGCACAGCAGTTGCATGAAAGGGAAGTGACGGTCATGCCGCTGGTGAGAACTACCTATTATGCCAAAGCGTGGCCTGTTGGTCATGAGGAGTGTGCTGTAACCGCCAACATTGAAGTTGAACCCGTGCGGATGCCGCGCGCTTCGTTCGATCTCCATCCGGGTTATCTCTCGATGGAACGCACCGAATGGAACGCTACCGACCACAGCACCGACATCGACTGGAGGACATGGTATGTCAATGGCTCTTACTATGGCGATGAGTCGCATATCAACGGCACGATCAATCCGCCTATCGATTCGCTCACCGTTGTTCTTATTGCTGGAACAGATGAGTGTCAGGATACCGCACGTCGCGTTATCCCGTTTGCCAATGTCAACCTCTGGGTACCGAATGCCTTCACTCCGTCTCAGGATTGGAACAACCTCTTCGGCGCCGAGGGTACGGGCATTAAGGACTTCGAGATGTGGGTCTTCACCCGTGAGGGTATGCTGGTGTTCCACTCCGAGTCGATGGCCGACAAGTGGGACGGCAAGCACAAAGGCACCAAGTGTCCGCAGTCCAGTTACACCTATCGTATCAAGTACACCACTGTGGTCGAACCCGAATCCGAGATGGTGATTGTTGGCACGGTGACACTGTTGAGATAAAATTTAAAAGTCAAATTTCAAAATTCACAATTGATTATCATGGACGACAAGAAAAAACAAGAGTTAAGCCTCGATTTCTCCCCCGATGTGCTTAAAGGGACATACAGCAATCTTGTGGTTATCTCGCATTCCCCTTCGGAGTTCATCATCGACTTCGCGCAGGCGATGCCCGGCACCAAGAACCCCACCGTGCGTCAGCGCATAGTGATGGCTCCTATGCACGCCAAGCGGTTCATGATGGCCCTGCAGGACAATGTGAACAAGTTTGAGCACACCTTCGGCAAAATCAGCGAGCCCCAGATGCCCGGCATGAGCGACACCGTGCCCTACGACATTATCGGGAAAGCGTGAAGAAATGCGTGATTGCGTGAATGTGTGAGTGGTACGCAGGAATCTCATCTGCGGCAATAGTCTTGACATTTGTCCAATCACTATTCACCATTCACTAATCACTGATTCACCAGCACACTGATACCCATCCGTTGCCTTCGGGCAGCGGGTGGGTATCTATTGTGTGACAAGTGTCCTGCGGGGGGATATTTGTCAGTGGCTCAACGATGCCGGTGCCGGTGTATTTCAGATAGGCCTCCTTTCGTGTCCATATACGCAGAAATTCCAAGTCGGAATCAGTTGCTTCTGCAATTGTCTGCTGTTCCTCCCTGTTGCATACACGTTTTATTAGTGAGGTGGAGACTTTGCGGCGACATTCGATGTCTATACCGACTGGTGTCCGTTCGTTGAGTGCCACGGCGACATATCGGCTACAGTGGCTGAGGTTGAAATGCAGGTGGGGATAGTTCTTAAGATAGGGTTTACCGTTTTCGGCGTATTCTGTTATCGGCAGCTCGCGGTATAACGACATGCGTTTCATTGCCTCGACAAGCAGGCTGTATGCTGCGGTCTTTTCCCTGCGGCGAGCGAGGTTGGACACCTGCATTATGCTTCCTACTTGTTCCGATGGAAACCATCCAAGGCATTCCTGGATGCGGTTTTCGTCAAAGGCAGAGAGTTCCTGAACAAAGTATTGCATAGTCAGTCGCGCAGAGTTATTGTTTCGCCGTCGCCCGACATCTTGACTATGCGAGATGGCTTTGATACGCCACTCGCAAATTCAGGCAAGTCGGGTATGCAATAGTCCATCATGGTCACAAGTCGGCCGTCAATGTCGCTGCGGTGTGAGGGAGAAGGCTGCCCTGAGAAGTTCGCAGAGGTGCTGACGATAGGTCTGCCCAGCTGTAGGACGATTTCTTGGCAGAAACGATGTTTTGGCAGACGTATGCCGATGGTGCCGTCGTCGGCCGGCAGGTTTGGGGCTATGGACATCCCGTTAGGCAGCAGGTCTATGGGGACGATGACGGTGGTAGGCTTTTCCTCACTGTGAAGCAGTCGGTCAATTGCAGGATTTCCAGTCAAGAAATCGTCGCATGCCAGCAACAGCATGCTTTTCGAGTGGTCTCGTTGCTTGATGGAGTAGATTTTTTCAACTGCGTCAGCGTTGGCACAATCGCATCCTATACCCCATATAGTGTCGGTAGGATACAGTATGACTCCACCGTGTCGGAGGCAGTCGAGGGCATTCTCTATGATAGTTTTGTCCATAACGTAGATGCAAAAATACTTATAATTGAGAAATTTTAGTAAATTTGCACGTTACTTTGGCACCATATTAAAGAGATAAACGTAACAATAAATTAATAACTAAACAATTACAATCATGTTTAAAGGACACCCCAAAGGGTTAATCGCTGCAGCTTTGTCCAATATGGGCGAGCGCTTTGGTTACTACATTATGAATGCCGTGCTGTTGCTTTTCCTGGCTTCCAAGTTCGGTATTCCTGACGAGGTCGCGGCTATCATCTACGCCGTATTCTATTTTGCAATCTATGTGCTCAGTCTGCCTGGCGGTATTATCGCCGACAAGCTGCAGAACTACAAAGGCACCATCCAGGCTGGTTTGCTGACTATGGCAGCCGGTTATGTCGTGCTTTCCATACCCCTGATGGGATTCCTCGATCCCGCACAGACGGATGGCGGCTCTAAGATGCTTATCCTTGTCATCACCTGTGTCGCACTTCTCGTTATCGCTTTCGGTAACGGTCTTTTCAAGGGCAACCTGCAGGCTTTGGTTGGTCAGATGTACGACAACCTCGAGGCCGAGGCCGCCAAGGAAGGCCCGGAGGCTCTTGCAAAGGCAAAAAGCAAACGTGACCCTGGTTTCCAGATTTTCTACGTGTTCATCAACATCGGAGGTGTGCTTGCTCCGTTTGTGGCTCCTTCGCTGCGTCAGTGGTGGCTCGGTTTGAAAGGTATGACCTACAACGCCGACCTCCCTGCTCTCTGCCATCAGTATCTTGCCGAGGGCGCTGGTATGGACGCCACCGCAATGTCCAACCTCACCAATATGATGGAAAAATCATACGAGGGTTATGCCTCTGTTGATATGGCTCAGGCTTGTGTCAACTATCTTGACGTGTTCAACACAGGCGTGCACTATTCGTTCCTCGCTTCTGTTGCCGCCATGCTTATTTCACTGGTGATTTTCCTCTGCACTAAGAAAGGCATGCCCAATCCGGCTAAGAAAGTCAAGGCTTTGGCTACCGACGGCGCAAAGGAACAGGTCGAGGAGATCTCACCCGAAGAGCGCGCAGCTATGGCCAAGGATGTCAAACAGCGTATGGCCGGTCTTTATGCAGTGCTCGGCATTTGCGTCTTCTTCTGGATGGCCTTCCATCAGAACGGACAGTCCCTGTCGCTCTTTGCACGCAACTTCGTCAACTCCGACAGCGTGGCACCCGAAGTGTGGCAGTTCCTCAACCCCGCGTTGGTCATTCTTCTTACTCCTGTCATCATGTGGCTGTTCGGCACCTCATGGGGTCGCAAGTTCTCCACTCCGCGCAAGATAGCTCTCGGTATGGGCTTTGTGGCGTTGGCTTATCTGTTCCTCGTGGTGCTCTGTGGCATGATTGGCTATCCGAGTGGTACCGACTATCTGGCACAGGATGCCGCCACCCGTCTGCCCAAGACTGGCGCATGGGTGCTCATCGTCACCTATTTCTTCCTCACCGTCGCCGAGCTGTTCATCAGCCCGCTGGGTTTGAGCTTTGTCTCTAAGATTGCCCCCAAGCATATCCAGGGTATCTGCCAGGGTTTGTGGCTCAGTGCTACAGCCATCGGCAACCTGCTTATCATGATTGGACCCATCCTGTTCAACAAACTCCCGCAGCTTTGGATGTGCTGGTTGGTGTTCTTTATCATCTGCGTGATTGCTATGGCTATCATGTTCGGCATGCTCAAGTGGCTTGAGCGTATAACCGCTGAGAAGAAATAATCACATATTCATCTGAATATTATGACAGGAGGCTCCAAGCGGAGCCTCCTGTTTTTTGACGATTACATGCAAGTTGGCACCATCCAAGTATCTCCCATCCGTCAACCAGAGCCCTCCAAACGTATGCCGGCATAAATGGAACATGCAGCGCTAAGCGAAACATTGAATCAAACCAAAGCTGTTTCCAAAAAAATACGTAACTTTGCAAAGTTAATTTATTATTAATAAAGACAATATTCAATGGCAGTATAATCTACAGATAAACATACCTAATAGCGATTCGTGCTATTCTTGACCTTCAAATTTCCACATCGTCCTCGATATCGGGGACAAACTAATGCAAGAATATGTCAACGGAACGCCGTTCATCGGCGTGGAATGACGGAGTTTGCATTAGAGGGCGTGGAAACCCTGAAGGTCAGACAAAGATTACGTTCCACGCTATTTTTATGCACTCCACGCCCGATGAAACTCTTTGCCAAATATCACTACAGCAGCGACAAGCAACTCGTCGCCGACCTTCTTGCCAACGACGGGAAGGCGTTGGAGTGTTTGCTTTATGACCGCTACCGCGGCCTTCTGCGGTTCAATGCGATGAAGGCGGCTCCCAACGTGCAGGTCGATGACTTGGTGCAGGAGTTGTACCTTTATCTGAGTGCCGACAACTGGGCTAAGCTGCGGAAGTATGACCCAGGGCTGCCCTTTGACCGTTGGCTGTCAGTGGTTTCCTATCGTTTCTTCAAAGATTTTTCAAATCGGATGATAGATTCGCGTCGCCAGATTCCTATTACCAATATAGAAGACCACCAATTATTCAAAGCGGGCACAAGCCAGATGGACCAAATAATGATGGACATCAAGCAGGGGTTCGACAATCTGGAGCCGCCACGAGACCGCGAGATACTGAAGGCTCTTCTGATAGACGACGAGGAACCGCAGAGTGTGGCCGACCGATACGGAGTAAGTGTAGATAACCTATATAATATCAAGCGCAGGGCGCTGGCAAAACTGATAAAGAAACACCTGATAGACTATGCAAAGTAGAGTGACAGACGAGATGATAGCCCGTTACCTTAGCGGTAAGGCTACTGCTGAGGAAGAAACGGCGGTGCTCGACTATCTTGCCGAAAGCGACGAGCATCTCGACGACCTTCTTGCTATGACGGCAGGTGTCGAACAGTTTGGCAAACAGAAAGAGAAAAAACGGATAAAACCCGTTTGGACGGTTGTTTCGGCCGCGGCATGTGTGGTTTTGCTTGTGGGTTTTGTGGTGGCGATTCTGCGCAACGGACAGACGGGAAGCCCAGTTGGAGTCACGCCGGCGCCTGCGTATGCAGAAACCGATACGATAGTCGATTCAATAGCAAGTTTCAAATAATCAATGATACAACAGGTACATATACGGGTTCTTATGGTGGTGGTGCTAATCGCCGTGTGCCAGTTGGGGCAGGCTCAGATTGTGCCTGACAGCTATCGGCAGCAACGGCAGGCGGGGGTGGATTCCATTAAGAATGTCCGTATCAGTTGGGGGGAACAGTACTGGCAGAAACGCAAACTCTATGATGCGGAGCAGCATGACAAGCGACTTAAACCCTCCGAACTGCCTGCTGTGGATGACACTTCAAGAACAGTCACTCCTGTTGAGCACGAGATACAGCCAACACAGGTTGAGAAGACAAGGATGTTTAACGACACCTTGGCAGTGGGGAGCATGGGAAGAATCAAGCAGGTCGGTGTCAGGTTTTATGGGCACACCATCTCTTTCGATGTGCCGGAAAAGGCGAGCCTTGACGATCAAGAAACCGATTATCTCGCATCACAGCTGGCGACATATAAGAAAAGGCTTAACCTTAACGACTGGGGGCTTCTGTTGTTGGCTCAAAAGTTGGCGTCGGCCATTGAGCCCAATATCACAAACGAGCAGTCGGCCTTGACTGTGAAGATGATGAACACGTTGCACTACGACCTCCGTCTTGGACGTATAGGAAAACGTCTTCACACGATGGTGCATACTAACTATCAGCTTTACGACACGCCATATATGGAGGCCGACGGAAAACACTACTACGCCATTGGATTGGAATCCGTTCAAAACGGTACGATATATTCCTACGACAAAAAGCCAGCCGATGCCGTCAATCCGATAGATATGCGTCTGCGCAAGAGTCCGCTGGTGGGAGGCGACCGCGACCTTATAGATTTCTTTGCCGACTATCCGTTGACGCACATCTATGTGCCTGCAACCGCCACTGTGTCTGACAAGCTTGCGAGCCAGATGGAACACTTCAACTTCACCAACAAGAAGGACACCATTGCCTGCCTGAACCAGCTGCTCGCATACGTCCAATCGTTTGAATACAAGTCCGACTTGGAGCAGTTTGGTCATGAGAAATATTTCTTCTGCGAGGAGATGTACTACTATCCCGGCAGCGACTGCGAGGACCGTGCGGTGCTATTCTCACAGATGGTGCGGAGGCTGTTCGGCCTCGATGTGGTGCTGCTCGACTATGCAAATCATATAACAACGGCAGTGAACATCACCATGACCCCTGTCAGTGGACATTTTATAACACTTCAAGGCTGTCGCTACTACCTCTGCGACCCCACTTTTCGCGGTGCGAAGGTCGGGCAGCTGGACAATCGGTTCCACGGGCAGAAAGCGAAGGTGGTACGACTGTGAATTGTGAATAGTGAATAGACAATTGAATAATAAACTACACAAAAAAAGTTATGTCGGAAGAATTAGACGATAACAAAGAGCGACTCTTAATTATGGCTTTTGGAGCAGCCGCAGTGGCGATAGCGTTGGTGTTTATATGCCTTCGAGACATCCTGGAAGAGTATGTTGTGATGTCCATTCCCAGTTATGTGATGCTGGCCGTCTTGGGAGTTCTGATATGCGCCTGGCTTCTCAACTATTTTTTGACCATACCAACCAATAGGCGAAACATTCGCAAGCTGAACAAGATGGGGTATCAGTGTGCGATGGATGAAGGCAGAATTGCTTTTAGAAGAAATGATTACAATTGGAGCATTAAAACATACGACATAAAGAAAAGATACCGCAGAATAGTATTTACTATCGGGTTTACAAATCAGGAAGAGTTTGTAAAAGACCACGCCCTCGCAAACAGAATCTTTTGCTTGGTGGGTTCCCGTAACAGGTTCACAGTCCTGACATGGAATGGGATGGATGCATACGCCTGTGATTTCCATACGGTCTTCACATCAACCCGAGATATAGAACGAGAGTTCAATGTGGCGATGAGCGCGATGGATGAAACCCTCAGTGAGCTTAGTTATGCCTACCAGCAGTTATCATCACAGATGCCTGCGAAGTCGGACCACAAGATTGGGTTCCAGGTCGGAGAAAACAATCCTACACCCGAAGAAACTTCCTCTGAAGTTAGAGCGCAAAAAGAACAATAATCCAATAACAATAAAAAACTTAAACAAATGAAACGTACAGTTATTATTTTGGTGGCGGCTGCCACTGTGGTTTTCGGAGCTTGCAAAAGCAGCAAGAATGTGGTAACCCAGCAAGAGATGGGCAACAAAGAAGTCGAGCTGCCATGCGCCAAGTATGACAACGACAGCGAAGACTACTTCACCGGCATGGGGTTGGGCGAGAATGTCAATGCACAGAACGCCCGTCTGGCGGCACTCAACGCTGCCAAGAGCATGATCAACGCCAAACTTGGAGGTCTTGCGAAAGGACTTTCTACCGACTATGTGCGCACACAGGCTGGCGGAGCACAGCAGGACGACGTGCAGCGTATAGCCGAACGCGAGGTGACGGCAGTTATTGAGAAGATGCTCAACGACGCCGAGCAGACCTGCGATAAACTCTATCAGACACCAGCCGGTACCTATCAGAGCCATATAGCCATCCGCATCTCGAAGAAAGAGATGATTAGCAATATGGCGACAGCCCTGAGCGACGACCAGAAACTCGAAGGCATGTTCCACCGCGACCAGTTCCGTAAGTGGGCTGAAGAGTATATGAAGAACTATAAGAGTGGTCAGTGATCTGAGTCCTTCGGACAGTGACCTGTGATCAGTGATCTGTGATTAGTGACCAGTGACCTGTGAATAGTTAAATTCTAGGGGTGAAAAGTGATTAACATAAAACACTTGAATTGATGAAACGCACGGTATTCATCATACTATTGACGATGGTTAGTGTAGCCGCTTGGGGAACCAAGCGGCTGCCGTCGTGGATGAACGAACTGCCTCAAGCGGGCAACAGCACCATCTTGTATGTTAGGGAAGTGGGCGAAGGAAACTCCATGACCGAGGCTCTCAACCAAGCTATGATGAGGGTTATGCAGAGCACCGCCGACCGCATAGGACGACCATTCGACATACAGGCTATTGACGAGGCCCTTGCCGGTGGTAGCGACTACCAAACACTCAGCCGCCAATACAGCATCCCCATCAATAAAGTTGACCAGTATGAGCGCAAGCTGCGTGACGGGACCTATCGGGTGTGGGTGCTGTGCCAGGTGGCGGCGAGCGGTAACGTGCAGCCACAGTGGGAAGAGCTTAAAGGCACAGGCGACGACCGTCCTGGGATAGCCTTGGTTAAGTCGATGTTCGTGCCGGGATTGGGGCAGATAGGAAAGGGACATGTGGCTGAAGGCACAATCACCATGGTTGGCGATGTGGCGTTGATTGGCGGTGCCGTTGGGTGCTATTATATGGCGAAGGACAAACTCAACGTGATGCGTGACCCGCAGGTGACCTACGACGACTTCACCGCCGCTCAGAAAAGTTACAACACCTTGCGCACCACCAGCTATATCCTTTGGGGTGCAGCTGCAGGCGTTTATGTATTCAACCTGGTTAGAGCCGTCACCGCAAAACCAAGGAGGACAGACATGCTGACGGTGGCACCATCGGTTATGCCGACAGAGGATGGCTATACGCCATCACTATCATTGACACTCAATTTTTGACAGTATGACAAAACGCATAGTACCATTCATAGCACTGATTAGCCTATTGTTCTCCGCCTGCCTTAAGGATTTGGAGCGTGAGGGCATCTATAACGAGATGACCTGTCGGGGAACGGTGGTGGAGCAGAGCTTGCAGCAGCCCGTTGAGGGCATTCATGTGCGATTAGTGCACGACGGTCGAGCCATAGCCACCACCCTCACCGATGGCGACGGACGGTTTGAGCTGCCGCTGAAATGCGACGAGCTGAACAAAGGCGTGAACATCGAAGTCTTTGCCGATTCGCTTTATGAAGGCACCAGTGTGGCGCTTGCGCCGCAGGGTTACGGGCGGCAATACTATGATGTGGGAACGCTATATGTCGTAGGGCCAGGGCTGCCGTGTGTCACGACTGGCGACATATCAGACATAACGGCCACCACGGCACAATGCTTTGGCGAGGTGACGGCATCGGGCAAGAGCAATGTGGTGCAACGAGGGCTTTGCTGGAGCACGCTGCAATATCCCACGCTTTCCAACGCCTACGCAGTAAGCGGTAGTGGATTGGGAACATTTGACGTCACGATGGAGAACCTGTCGGTAGGCACGACCTATTATGTGAGAGCTTTTGCAACCAATGGAGTGGGAACAGCCTACGGCGAGCAGCGTATGTTTACCACACTTGGCGGATTGCCTACGGTCACTACGGCTGCGGTCACGTCGGTAACAGCCACCGCTGCCACCTGTGGCGGCGAGGTGACGGGCGATGGCGACTTTGCAGTCACCGCACGAGGCGTATGCTGGAGCACCGCGCCGGACCCCACCGTGGCCAATGCCCACACCAATGACGGTAACGGAACAGGGACGTTTGTCAGCAACCTCACAGGCTTGGCGCCAGGGACAGCCTATTATGTGCGAGCCTACGCCACCAATCAGAACGGCAGCAGCTACGGAGAGCAGCGCACCTTTGCCACACCCAGCGGATTGCCATCAGTCACCACAGCCGAAGTCAGCAGTGTGACTGCCACTTCGGCCATCTGCGGAGGAGATGTGACATCCGACGGAGGATTCAACGTCACCGCCAGAGGAGTATGCTATAGTACGACACCCAATCCCACCATTGCCTCGCCGCACACCACCGACGGCAGCGGCACAGGCACCTACGTAAGTCAGATGATAAACCTCACGTCAGGCACCACCTACTATGTCCGAGCCTACGCCACAAATGCCACCGGCACGGTGTATGGGGTGGAAAGAAGTTTTACGACAAACAATTGAAAAAATGGGGAAAACAAAAATACACCGTCCAAATGTCGGTAAGAACGCATCTGTAATAGGATTCATAATGCTTGTTGTTGTCTTTACATTTCTGACGTTTTACATTATACGGGATGTGTGGTGTTGTATAAAGAAGGTCGAAATACTTGTGTCGTTGGCTGGAATAGTCCTTGCTTTTGTCAGTATCGTTTTGTCATACAAAGGATTAACGGCTGTAACGGAAGTGAAAGAGGATTTGGGTATGCAGCAGTTCAAAACAGAGCAAATGACAATTATGGCACAATTGGTGGGGAAAATTAACTCATATTTATTTCACGTAATATCCTGCAATAATAACAAAAGTGTCCAAGGAGTATCAAATCTTGTTGGTTTCGCTCAATTGAATAGAAATGAATATAATGGCTATATAAATTTTAAATTACCAATTTTGTACCCTTATGATATGCTTTTCGATTTTTTTGAGGGATTCGAAGATTGTGCATATATGCCACATGAAGTAGCAGTAGTCCTTTCTGGATTCAACCGAGACTATGTGTATGAGAAAGAGGCATCGGAGATGGGCGACAAGTATTTTTTCATAAAGGAAATGGGTGATACCGAAATATCCGCAAAAACGATGTATACGATGCATGGGATTTATACAAGTGTTGAAGCATTCATTGAAAATATAGAATTGCTTGTTAATGCCATAGATAACTGGTATATGAAAAATAATTCTATCAAACCTAATATTGTACCTATAGCTAGATTTTCAAAACAAAGCTGAAAATGAAAAAAATACTTATTCTATTGCAATTGCTACTAGCCATATCTTATGCGTACGCCTTTGATTTTTCGGCAGTATGTAGCACAGGTGAAACGTTGTATTATAAGATTGAGACAGATTCTACTGTGGTAGTAACTTATCCTGGTAATAAGGGGTATACTCGAGAGAGTTCGAATACTCTAACATATACTGATCCATATGCCGACTATAGGTCGGGATATAGTATTGGCTCTGGTCTTCAAAGGACTGGAAGTTATGATAGACCTTCAGGAGATATAGCAATTCCGGCTATGGTATCATATAATAATATAATGTATAGGGTGGTTGGAATAAACGATTATGCCTTTTACAAATGCACAAATTTGAGGAACCTGATAATTCCTGATAATATTAAAGACATTGGAGAATCTGCTTTTTATGAATGCTCAAACATTGATAATCTTGTTATAGGTGGCGGTGTGACCTCAATTGGAGAATCTTGTTTTGAAAAATGTACATCTTTGCATATCCTAAATATTCCTGATAATGTATTATCCATAGGAATATCGGCTTTCTCTAGTTGTACGGCATTGGATAGTATTTATTTGGGTGTAGGACTGGCGAATATAGGTAGGGGAGCTTTTGAAGGTTGTGCTGGATTGAAATATATGTACTACAACGTACGCAACATTACAACGAGATGGTTTTATTTTATGAACGATGCATTTTACAATACAAGTACTGATTATTTTCAGACTTTAATAATAGGGGATAGTGTAGAATGTATTCCATCAAGAGCATTTTCAGATAGGAACACTGTAAAAAATGTATCATTTGGGAACTCTTTAACATCCATTGGAGATTATGCGTTTAGCAACTGTTGGAGCATCCATAAATTAATACTGCCGAATTCGCTTATAAGCGTTGAAAGCAATGCTTTTTCAAACTGTAATTCAATAGATAGTATTTATATTGGGACAAAGCTTACAGATGTGAGTGAAAACGCTTTCAGTGGCTGTACGGGTCTAAAATATATGCTTTATAATGCAAAGAATATGAGCACGGCGTATTTTATGTATGCGGCAAATAGTAGTTCTCCTTTCTATAACACAACGACGCCAAATTTCCAAACACTCATAATTGGTGATAGTGTAAAGAGTATTCCAATGTATACGTTTGCAGGAAGAAGTTCAATAGATGATGTATCGTTTGGAGATTCTCTGTTATCTATTGGCGACTACGCTTTTAGCGAATGTACCAGCATTGATACTGTCATTTTCCCCAACACAGTATCCACTATAGGTCAATACTCTTTTCAAAACTGTACAGCACTATCAGATTTGACATTTGGAAGCTCGCTGTTATCCATTGGTGATTACGCCTTTAGCGGATGTTCGAGTGTTGATATTATTCATTTCCCGAATACCTTGTCAACCATAGGGCAATATTCTTTCCAAAACTGTACAGCATTATCAGATTTGACATTCGGGAACTCGCTTGAGCTAATTTCCATGGGTGCATTTATGAATTGCTCAAGCATATCGAACGTAATTATTACAGACAATATACAAACTATAGGGGATAGGGCATTTTACAATTGTGACAATCTATTAACATTGAATAGCAATAATGTACATACAATCGGTGAGCAGGCTTTTTCGAGCTGCGACAGACTTATAACAGTTAGTTTGTGCAATAGTGTTACAGTAATAGGTTCGCAAGCTTTTAAGGATTGCTATCGTATGATGGATTTATCATTGGGACCGGAGTTGGACACTATAGGCGACAGCGCTTTTCAGGGCTGTTCTAGATTAAGAAAGCCTGTGCTCCCCGAGGGATTGCTGTCAATCGGATCATACGCCTTTGACGGCTGTGGCGATATTGTGGGACGGCTGTCATTTCCCGCTTCGATAACCAATATTGGCGACTATGCCTACAATGGCGTTGGCACTATCGACGACATAGAGATGGTGGGCAGCAACCCTCCGACCATTTATCAGCATACCTTTGCTGCTGTCGATAGCCTAGTACCAGTGTATGTGCCGTGCGGCTCGGTGCTACAGTACTATACCACCGACTGGTGGGAGAACTTTCCAAGTCTGCAGGAGAACACTCCGTTCCACCTGACGGTATCGGAGAACAACAGCGTGATGGGTACGGCAACTGTCACGCAGCAGCCCACATGCAGCAATTATACAGCGCGGATACAGGCGACAGCGAACAGCGGCTACCACTTCCTGCAATGGAACGACGGCAACACCGCAAATCCACGACAGTTGACTATGACGCAGGATACAGAGTTTGTGGCACAGTTCGCGGTGAACTACTGCTATATCACCGTGAACAGCAACGACGAGACTATGGGCAGCGCGAGTGGCACGGGGCTTTATAACTACAACGCGCCGGTGACCATGACGGCGACGTCTCTGGATGGGTATCACTTCCTGCGGTGGAGCGACGGGGTGACACAGAACCCACGCTACTTACAGGCTACACGCGACAGCTCGTTCACCGCCATATTTGCCAGCAATGTGAGCTCGATAACCGTTGCCAGCGCCAATCCCGATATGGGTGCCGTAGGCGGCAGCGGCGTATATTACTACCAGAACCTGATAACCATAACCGCCACTGCGAACTATGGCTACCACTTTACGCAGTGGAACGACGGCAACTCGCAGAACCCACGCACAATAACGGTAAGTCAGGATTCGGCGTTCACTGCCTACTTTGCACCAAACAACTACACGATAGTGGCAAGCAGCAACAACAGCACGATGGGAAGCGTGACGGGCAGCGGCAGCTACACATACCTGCACGAGATGTCGATGACGGCAACAGCGGCATACGGCTACCACTTCGTGCAGTGGAACGACGGCATCACGGACAACCCACGAACTATAACCGTAAGGTGCGACTCGGCGTTCACGGCGCAGTTCGCTGCCAACAGCTACCTGATAACAGTGGAGAGCAACGACCCGTCGATGGGCAGCGCCTACGGTGGCGGCAGTTACAACTACGGGGCGCAGGCCACTCTTTCGGCGGCGGCAAATGCCGGTTACCATTTCTCGCAGTGGAGCGACGGCAACACCGACAACCCTCGCATCATAACGGTGTCGAACAATGCTTCATTCACGGCGGTGTTTGTAACAAACAACTATGTGCTGAATGTGGTAAGTGGAAACCCTGTGGCCGGGACGGTGTCGGGCAGCGGTACCTATGAGTACATGTCGCTAATTAACATCACGGCGACACCCTATTACGGCTACCATTTCACACAGTGGAATGACAACAACACAGAGAACCCAAGGATGGTGACTGTGACGCAGAACAGTACATATACGGCGCAGTTTGCCCCCAATGAATATGCTGTGGCGGTGGTTTCCGCCAATCCCGAAAGAGGAACGGCAACGGGCAGCGGCACATACAACTACAATGCATCGATAGAAATATCGGCAGTGGCAGAATACGGCTTTCACTTCGTGCAGTGGAGCGACGGCAACACCAACAACCCCAGAACGGTGACGGTGACAGGCAACGCAACCTATACTGCAGTCTTCGAGCCGAACAGCTACACCCTGACGGTGACGAGCAGCAATCCGGCCATAGGAACGGCGCAAGGCGGCGGAAGCTACAGCTACATGACGGTGGTGAACATAACGGCGACGCCCAACGCAGGCTACCACTTCACGCAGTGGGCTGACGGCAACACCGACAACCCCAGAACTGTGACGGTGACGCAGAACGCCACATATACGGCGCAGTTTGCGATAAACGGCTATGCGGTGCAGGTGACGAGCAACAACAGCAACATGGGCAGCGTGACCGGCAGCGGCTCCTACACCTACGGCTCGCCAGCCACGATGTCGGCCACGCCATACTACGGCTACCACTTCGTCCAGTGGCAGGACGGCAACACCGACAACCCGAGGACGGTGGTGGTTACTAACGATGCGCAATATACAGCACAGTTTGTAAGGAACAGCTACCTGATTACCGCAAACAGCAGCAATGTGAGCATGGGCACGGCGACAGGTGGTGGAAGCTATGAGTACCTGCAGCAGGTGATGCTGACGGCTGTGCCGATGCCGCACTACCACTTCACGATGTGGAACGACAGCATAGAGGACAACCCCAGGACGGTGACGGTGACACGCGACAGCCTGTTCACGGCACACTTCGCCATAGACCGCCACACGGTGAGCATCGGAACAGAGACTCCGGAGAGAGGCGAGGTTACTGGCAGCCAGTCGGTGGATTACCTGACGGCAATATACATCACAGCCACGGCGAACTATGGCTACCACTTCACCCAATGGAGCGACGGCAACACCAGCAATCCGAGGCGTGTGGTGGTGGAGTGCGACACGAGTTTTACGGCGGAGTTTGAGCCCAACCAATATACAGCCTTGATACAGAGCGGAGACGAGGTGATGGGCAGTGTATCAACCACCGGTGGGAGCTATCCTTACCTCACAAGTCTGACCGTTTCGGTCACTGCGAACTATGGTTATCACTTCACGGGATGGAGCGACGGGGTGACCGACAACCCAAGGACCATAGTCCTGACGCAGGACACAAGCATCACGGCGATATTTGAAATAAACGTTTATACTTTGACAGTATCGTGCAACAACGAGACGATGGGCAGCGTAACGGGTGGCGGGGACTACAACTACCAGTCGCAGGTGAGTGTGAGTGCAACGGCAGCTGCGCATCACCACTTCCTGCAATGGAGCGACGGCAACACCAGCAACCCGAGGTTAGTGACGGTGCTGTCGGACACCGCTTTCATGGCGATATTCGAGTCAGACCCACAGTATCAGATTACGGTGACGGTGAACGACGATGCAGGCGGCACAGCCACTGGAGGCGGCATGTTCTATGCAGGCGAGACGGCCATCATAGAGGCGGCTGCCAACGAACACTACTATTTCGTGAGCTGGAGCGACGGAGTGAGCAGCAACCCGAGGCAGGTGACGGTGATAGAGAATGTGACATACACGGCGCTGTTCAGTCCTGAGAGCTACGTGGTGAACATCACAGCGAACGACTACACGATGGGTAGCGTGTCGGGAACAGGCACCTACACCTACGGCAGCGTCGCGACGATAGCAGCGCAGCCGTTCGACAACTACAGGTTTGTGAGATGGAGCGACGGCGACGAGACGGCGGTCAGGCAGATATTGGTAGAAGAAAACATCAGCCTCGAGGCACAATTCGAGGCCATTGGCGGCGAACCCACACAAGGCATCGCCGAGGCGAAAGCTGATGAGTACAAGGTGTATGTAAGGAATGGAAGAATAGAGGTGGAAGGCGCCGAAGGAATGAAGGTAACAGTTTACGACCTGACAGGTCGAACACACGACCAATCAAATCCCCTCCCGCGAGGTGTGTATATGCTAAAGGTAGGAGAGTATCCAGCCAAGAAAGTGGTGGTGTGGTGAGTTAATTTTGAATTTTAGTAGTCAGTGGTCAGTAGTTAGTGGTCGGTAGTTGACTTTGTTAATATGAGGAGGCTAGACGTTCATGACTAACCAAAAAACAAACGTTTTTGGTTATAGTATAAAGGCAATAAATGATAATGGTACAGAGCAAAAAGATACAAGGAATACGTCAATATCCTAAAATGTACCTGGTGCGTTCATCGCTCATCTCTTCTTGTGACAAAGAGAGTCCTTCTACCAGATCCTTTGTTTCCTGTGAAATTGTCAACCCTTCAAACTTCTTGTTTATGATTTCCGGTGTCGATTTATCTGAATCGTTCGAAAGTTCGTTGAGCACAACGTGCTCGTCTTCCCAATCGGCAACGAGGTTGGCAAGGAGCGTCAGCTCGATGTTCTTGGGGTCGTCTTCAGGTACATCATCACCCCAGGTGAGAGGAAGCAACTCCTCAATACGAGCAAGTGCAGCCTTGAATTGTTTTTCGTTTTCTATTTTCTCCATGGTTCGTCATGCAGTGACAGTAATCAGCGGCACACCCAACGTGTCCGATATCTTGGCTATGGTTGCCAACGTGAAGTTGTGTGTGCCGCCAACACAGCGGCACACTTCGGCTTCGGAACGTCCAATTTGTTTGGCGAACTCCTTCTGTGTCATACCGCGCTCTTTCAGTATGCCGTCAATCCGGTCGGCAATCTGGAAGGACCAGTCAACACGCTGTTTCACGTCTTGCGGTGTCGCAGCAACACACTCGTTGAAAAGATCAGATGTCTTGCTCATAGATCGAAAACTGTTTTGTCGATTGCCTAATTCATGCAACAGAAAGAGAATAAATACTGAATAAGAAAATTAGACATCGAAAGCGTTTACTAAAAAAAATGTTGCAGAACGAGATAATTAAAAAAATGTTTGTATCTTTGCAATCAGAAATCAATAGGGGAACAGCCCAGTTTAGGCGTCCAAAATTTGGTGATGACCTTCCAAGCGAGCCAGCCTGTCGATTTCTTTTTTTATGCACTTATTGCAGTGATGCAATACTGAATTTTCTCTCCAGACTTCTTTATTCCAACTATCATCTTAACGGTTCCGATGCCGATGAGTTCGTACCGCATTTGTTGCATCTGCACAAAGATGGCTTGATTTTTCACTCCTTTCTTGGAAGGGGTGGGCTTACCATACTTAACGGAGTACCTCAAGATAGTGTCCAATTGGAGCAATGCCAAAGTGGATGCGTATGTTTTGGCGGCATGCCGCATAGTTTCGTTAATCGAAAGATATCGAACATTGATATAATCTTTCAGGTCTCGGTTGTACACGCGTTTGTCAGGGTTTTCCTCTGTCCACTTGCGATATACTTGAGAAATTATTTCTTCGCGTTTCGCAAAATCTTCTTTACTGTTGCCTTGTGGAATGCCCATTGTTGTAAATTTAGTTTTGCAAAGATAAACAAAAGTTAGTGAACCGTATATGTTGAATTGAACAAATATGATTAAGAAAAGTTTATTGTTGCTGTTGCTGATGGCAATATGTGTGTCCGTTTTTGCGCAGACGCCGCAGGAGGAGTATGAGTCTTGGAAACGGCAGGCGATGGGCGGATACGGACAATACCGTCGGCAGGCAATAGCGGATTATCAGGCGTTTCGCAAGAAGGCTAACGAAGAGTATGCCGAGTTTGTAAAGGCAGCGTGGGCGAGGGTTAGACCTCAGCCGCCGCAGACTGCCCCCGAGGAACCCAAGCCTGTGCAGCCACCGGTGGCTCCCAAGGAACAGCCTAAGCCAAAGGTGGTTCCGCACGAGGAGGTAGCTCCGACACCGGAACCCAAGCCTGTGCCGGATGTGCCGATAGTGGAGCCTGACGTGCAGGAGGGAAAAACGATAGCTATCCAGTACTACGGCACGACGGTGAGGGTGAGAGAGGGGGGGACTTTTTCGTTGAAGTCGTCGAATCCCGATGACCTTGCGAAGGCATGGGAGCAGCTGTCGGACGGCTCGTTTGACGGATTGTTGGCCGACTGCCTCAAGGCAAAGCAACGGCTGTCGCTCAGCGACTGGGGATACTTGCTGCTGGTGCAACAGGCGGCCGGAAAATTGCTGACGGGGAACGGGGCAACGCTGCTGGAACATTGGCTGCTGGCCCAGTCGGGCTATAGCTCACGCATGGCGGTGTCGGGCAAGGGTGCGTTGCAGGTGTGGGTGCCGTTTGATGTGTTGGTGTTCGACCATCCATATATTGTGTTGGACAGCACCGTGTTCTTCCTTGTGACCGAAAACGAAACGGGTGACGACGAACTGCAGGTGATGGACCATGCCTTTCCCGGCGAGAACATAGCATGCCTGAGAATGAAGCAACAGCCGAAACTGGAACAGCGGAGCTGCAAGCAGAGGAGGTTGACTTCGAAAATTCACCCCGCGATGTCGCTACAGGTGACGGTGAACAAGAACTTGATAGACTACTATAATGCGTACCCCAAGGTGGTTGGCAGCTGGGATGTGTATGCCAATGCTTCGTTGAGCGAGGAGGTGAAGAGGCAGATATATCCACGTCTGCGAGAGATGATGGACGGCCTCGACGAGCGAGAGAAAACGACGGTGCTGTTGGGTTGGGTACAAACCGCTTTTGAGTACAAGACCGACGTGGAGCAGTTCGGCGGTGAGCGGTCGCTGTTTGCCGACGAGTCGTTGTATTACCCTTACTGCGACTGTGAGGACAGGAGCATTTTGTTGAGCATTTTGGTTCGGGATTTGATTGGGTTGGACGTGGTGTTGCTGCAATTCCCAGGACATCTCGCTACGGCGGTGAAGTTCAACAGCAAGGTCGATGGCGACTGGCTCGACCTGGAGGACGGCAGGTATATCGTATGCGATCCGACCTATATCGGTGCGCCTGTTGGGATGGCGATGCCAGAATGTAAGGAGCAGGGGGTGAACGTGATTATGCTGAATTGATAGCTGGGTGCAATACAAATGAAGAATAATACATCTACTGGTTGTTCTCTGTCTGTACGAGCCATCTAAAGATTGTCATTTGTCCGCAGATAAATAGTCCTCTTCCAGAAACTATCTGTGGATAATCAAGTTCCTATAGATATATCGTTTCTCAAAAATATGCAAAAATGCAGGTCGCTGTTTCAAAGCATCTTCATTGCATCTTCATTGCATTCGGATTGCATCCGATAAATTATGTTTGACAAGTGAAAAATATGCAAAAATGCAGGTCGTGGAAATGGGTTGTCGGTGTCGTTTGATTCGCCACTCATCGTCAAGCCCCATTTGATTACTGGTTTCTCGGTGGGTTTTACATTACCCCTATGGTGGTCAGCATTTTGCGATAATATTCCGTTTTCTCTTCCAGCTTCATCGGATATGCGCGTGATGACGAGGGCATACGCCACAGTCGCATGGGCCTGCCTGCCATCGCAAATTCGTTGTACGTACCAATAGCAGGGGCTGTCACTCCATAATCCTCGGTGAGTACCGAGAAACTTTTATGTCCTGTACATACTATGTCGTGACATTGAGGCATTTGTGCCAGCATCGCTGGCAGGTCTGTCTTCTCGACTATTTTAAGGTCTTTGTCGGAGGCGTTGCCGCTGAGTCGGCGCACTGCCATGGCTGTGTCGAAGATGGCGATGCCGCGTTCTTCGAGCAACATCTGTATATCCATCTGCCGAAAGGTCTTGTTCGCCTTGTCAACCAATCGGTTTGCATCTCCGAAGAACAGCAATCCGAAGATGTTCCACATTTGGTTCGATGGGTTTGGATAGAAGAAATCCATACACCAGCGTTTGTGTGGCGGTGGAAAACTGCCAAGCATAAGCAACTTTGCCCCGTCTGGCAAGAACGGCTTTAGTGGATGCCGCTCTACGGGTGCTTCGGGAATCTTCATTGGTTGTTTGTTTTTCTCTTCTTCTTTAGCGAGAAATATATCATGTAGGCCATGCCAAGCGCTATGGCGGTGGCTTGCTGAGCGCCCCAGAAGAGCCAGCCGCAGGCGAGGCCGCACACTTCGCTGATGCCGTAGATGTCGAGCGCCTGCCACACAAGTACGGGGTAGGCTCCGAGGCCGCCCTGCGAAATCATCATCCCCACGCTGCCGAAGATGTACATCACGAACGCCGCTCTCGCTCCGAGCCACGACGTCTCTTCAAATGCGCGGAAGATAAGCCAGCCGCCGAAGATGTAGAGGCCGTAGAGGCAAACGCTGTAAAGGAGGAATAGTATCATGCTGCGACGGTCGAGGCGGAAGATGCTGCGAAGCCCGTCCCATGCGCCGATGACTATGCTGTCGATTTTGCAGAACACTTTGTATTTCATCCAGCGTACGCGGAAATGACGGTACAAGAGTATTGCCGCGATGCCGAGCAACGCCGCCACGAGGATGACCGCCCACCAGTGGGGCAGGGTGGCGAACTTCTGTGAGAGTGCGTCGTAGAGCCAGTCTTTGGCTTTGCCGAACATTACCAGCAGGCCGAGTAGCAATACCACGCCGAAGGCCAGCACGTCGAACAGGCGTTCGGTGACGACGGTGCCGAGCGATTTCTCCATCGGGATATCCTCGCTGGTTTTCAAGGTGGCGCAGCGTGTCACTTCGCCTAAACGCGGAAAGGCCAGGTTGGAGAGATAGGCGACGGCGACGGAGCCGAAGGTGTTGTTGCGGGACGGCACATGCCCCATGGGTTTGAAAAGCAGTCGCCAGCGAAGGGCGCGCACATAGTGGCTCAACGCGGTTTCGGCTATCACGGCTGCCACCCACCACCAGTTGGCTTGCTTGAACGACTCCCAGATAGCGGTGCGCTGGTCGGGTTCAAGTTTCAGCAGAAACCAGTAGATAAAGAACAACCCGATGCCGAAAAACACCAAAAACTTCAGCACATCGCCGAGTTTGAGACGGTGTTTGTTTGTCGATTCAGGATTGTTTTTCATCTTTTTGTCGATACTGTTTACTTAAAACTAACAACTGACTGCTGCCCGCTAATTAATCTTGTTGTCTTTCGGGAAGATGACCGTCGGGTGCCATTTCTTAGCTTCTTCGAAGTCCATGATGGCGTAGGAGGCGATGATGATGAGGCTTCCGACGGGAGCTTTGTGTGCTGCGGCACCGTTGATGCCGATCACGCCGCTACCGCGTTCGCCTTTGATGACGTAGGTGCTGAAACGCTCACCATTGGTGATGTTGTAGATATCGACACGTTCGTTCTCAATTATGTTGGCGGCTTCCATCAGCGCTTCGTCGATGGTGATGCTTCCGATATAGTCAAGGTCGGCTTCGGTCACCGTGACACGATGAATTTTTGACTTGAGTACCTCGATTTGCATTTGTTATGATGAGATGTTGATATGTTTTCTGTTGATATGTTGGTATGATTTATGTTGATATGTTGATACGTTTTATGTTGATATGGATGCTGACTACCACGCGTCAATCAAAACAGAATCAAATAGAGCAACAGACAGGCGAGGAGGGCGTAGAGGATTATCTTGCCACCCGATACGGGTTTCATGTAGTCGCTGTCACCCATGTCGAAGCGGCGGCGAATCTTTATCTTGCGGGATTTATAGCCGGTACCTTCGCTAGCATATTTGTCGAGAATGGCGCTGTCTGCACCTTCTGTTGTCTGCTGACTGTTATTATCGCCCGTGCGGCTAGCACCCGACTGAAACCTCGGCTGGTAGTTGAACATGGGCATCTTGCGGCGACGGAAGAGGTCGCTGAAGCCTAGCTTACGGCTTTCGCGTTTCTCGTCGTTCTCAATCTCACGCACCCTTTGCTCGAAATAAGCCAGCTCCGCATCAGTCGTTTCGTCACTAACTGCTGACTGCTGACTGCCACTATTGCCCGTGCGGTCAGCACCTGACAGCAGGTCGCTATATTTCTTCTTCAAAGCCTCCCATTTCTCTTTCTCCGGGTCGTAGAAACGCGGAGTGTAGTGAAACTGTCGCGGCTTGGGTGTGTAGAACATCGGCATGGGGGTGATACGTTGATAGGTTGGATGTTGATATGTTTTATGTTGATATGTTGATACGTTTTCGCTGACTACTGACCGCTAACTGCTAACTGCTATTCCCCAACCACTCTGTCCATCATCACGTCGTGGGGTTCGACAGGAACGTTCTCGACCATCTGGAAATCGAAACAGACGCCGATTTTGTATGCGTTGGGAGTCGATTTCAGGAGACGGTCGTAGAAACCGCGCCCTCTGCCCATACGGTGGCCCTCTTTGTCGAAGGCAACGCCGGGAACGATGATGGCATCCACGCTTTCCAGGTCGGTGTATTCCTCGCCGGTGGGTTCGCCGATGCCGAACTGCTCGCCTTCGCGCATACAATCGGCTCCCGTGTATTGGCGCAACCGTAGGTCGTCGCCGTCAACGCAGGGCAGCAGAATGGTTTTGGATTTATACCACTTCTCGACGAAGTCGTGAGTCTGAACCTCGTCTTCCATCGACCAATAGAGCAACACGACCTTTGCCTCGCGGAAGCGGTCGAGTTCCTCCACCTTCGACATGATGGCTCTCGAACGTGAAAGTTTCTCACAAAAAGGGACGGCTTTTTTCGCCGCCCTTATTTGTATGCGCAGTTCTTTTTTGTCCATTGATTAGAACGGTAGGTCGTCGTCACCTTCCGAAGGCATCTGGTTCTCAGGAGCTACGGGCTGTTGTGGAGGCAGCGGTGCTGCGAAAGGCTGTGCGGGAGCGCCGGCTTGTGGTGCAGCAGGTTGTGCGGGAGCACCGCTCCATGCGTAACCGGTAGCCTGAGGAGGCATCTGGCCGGGAGTGAAGGGCTGTATGTTGCGGCAGCGCAGGTCGGTGTACCACTTCTCGTTGAACTCTCTCGATTCGGGCGAGAAAGATACAGACACGTAGCTTCCCATCGGGATATTTTTCACCATCGCCACTCTTTCGGCTCCGAAAGCTGTGAAGGCTACCTGACGCGGATATTCTCCGTCGGTTTCAATTACAAATCCACCTCTTACCCATTCTCCACGAGCGCTTGTGCCGCTCACTTCGGGCAATAATTTGATAAGTTTTCCTGTGATGTCCATTATTATATATTTTATTTTGTTAATTATCAAACGAAAACATCGCCACTCGCCAAAAAAGCGATAGGCAAAGATAAACAAAAGTTTTGAGTTTTTGGTAAATACTTTTTAGCTGCTGATAACGAGGAAGTTTGCTGCCAGCCACTAAACACCAGCCGCCAGCCGCCGACCACCGACCACTTAAAACTTACAGCTTAAAACTTAAAACTACTAATCGCCCTGCGGCCACTAGCCACCGACCACCAACCACTAACCACCAACCACTATTTCCCCGTTCTCCAGTTAAAGTAGAAAATCAGCAACCCCGAAATCAAGACCATTGCGCCCACGATGCACCAGAACGCCGTAGTGTTCGTCGTGAACGGGAAGTCCACGTTCATTCCGAACAGGCCCGTTATCACCGTCAACGGCAGCAATATCGTGTTGATGTAAGTCAGCACCTTCATTATCTCGTTGGTCTTGTTCGCCTGCAACGAGTCGAACGTCTTCGAGAGGCCTTCAATCAACTCGCCGTAGTCCTCGATCGAGTCGAACATCTTCTGATACTGGTCGAGTATATTACCCCAGTAGTCTTCCATGTCCAGCACGTCGGGGTTCACAAATCCTTTGATGCCGCCGCTTTCGAACATGTGGAGCACTCGCAGCTGAGGTTTGAACGTGGTGTTCAGCAGGATGGTGTTGCGTCGTGTCATCGAAATGCTCTCGATGATGCTCTTTGCACGTTTGTTGAAGATGTCGTAGTTTATCAAATCCACCTCCGAACCCACTCTCATGATGAGAGTGTATGTCTCGGTCATCAGGCGGTTGAGTATGTTGTAGAGCAGCAGGTCGCTGCAGCTCATCGCCTCCTGTGCGTCCTCGTCCTGCTCCTCGATGTCCTGTTTCAGGTCGTCGAAATACTGTTTCACCGCCCAATGCGGCTTCCCGATGGTGATGATATAGTCGCGTCCCCAGAAAATCTTCACCTCACGGACGCGGATAAACTTTCCGCCCTTCTCGAAATAGGGGAAGTGCAGAATCAAGAAATAATAGTCGTCGTATTCGTCGATTTTAGGACGCTGGTTGTTCGATTTACAGTCTTCAATGTCCAAAGGGTGGAAATCGTAGGTTTCGAGCAGGTAGTCGTAGTCGTCCTCTGTGGGATTGGTGATATGCTGCCATTTCAGTTTTTTGTACTCGATAGCTTCTATCATACGTTTTCCTCCTTTCTCTTGAAAATCTGTATTCTACATGCCAGTATAGGTTGCTTGGTTCCAGCTGCAAAATTACAAAAATAGTTTCAAGTTTCAAGTAATGGCACATTTTTTTGCATCTACACAGGTTTTCCGCTTTCAAATTCGAGGAAAATTTGTACATTTGCACTCTGTTTGTGTGTGCAACAAATAATCATTGAAGCACGCACCCAAAACACTCAAACATTCAAGCATTCAAACAATCAAACATTCTTCATCATGTACGATCAATCTCGCGGCTTGTATATCGCCCACTGCGCCGAGGGCGACCTTTCAATCATCGGTAAGATGGCCAACCGTCACGGCCTCATCGCCGGAGCCACCGGCACAGGAAAGACCGTCACCCTCCAGGTAATGGCCGAAACTTTCGCCCAGGCGGGCGTCCCCTGCTTTATGGCCGACATGAAGGGCGACCTCAGCGGCATCTCGCGTCCCGGCTCGATGAGCGGCTTCATCGAGAAACGCCTGTCTCAGTTCGGCGTCGAGAATCCGCAGTTCCAGGCTTGCCCTGTGCGCTTCTACGACGTCTATGGCGAGCAGGGACACCCTATCCGCACCACCGTCTCGCAGATGGGACCTCAGCTGCTCGCACGTCTGCTGGGCCTCAACGACACCCAGGACGGTGTGCTTAACATCGTCTTCCGTGTGGCCGACGACCGCGGACTTCTCATACTCGACATGAAGGACCTCCGCTCCATGCTCGACCATGTGGCGCAAAACGCCAAGGAGTATTCCGCTCAGTACGGCAACATCTCCACCGCCAGCGTCTCCGCTATCCAGCGTGCCCTCCTTCAGCTCGAGAATCAGGGAGCCAACCAGTTCTTCGGCGAGCCGGCGTTCGACATCCGCGACCTCCTGCAGACAGACGCGCAGGGTAGGGGAGTGCTCAGCGTTCTTGCCGCCGACAAACTCATGCTGCAGCCCAAGCTCTACAGCACCTTCCTCCTGTGGCTTATGACCGAGCTCTACAGCACTCTGCCCGAGGTCGGCGACCTCGATATGCCCAAGCTTATCTTCTTCTTCGACGAGGCGCACATGCTCTTCGACGACACCTCGAAGGCTATGGTTGACAAAGTCGAGCAGGTCATACGTCTTATCCGCAGCAAGGGCGTAGGCATCTATTTCGTCACCCAGAACCCGTCCGACATACCCGACAGCATCCTCGGCCAGCTCGGCAACCGCGTGCAGCACGCCCTCCGCGCCTACACGCCCAAAGACCAGAAAGCCGTCAAGACGGCCGCCGACACCATGCGTCCCAATCCCGCTTTCAAGACCGACGAGGCCATCACCACCCTCGAGACGGGCGAAGCCCTCGTGAGCTTCCTCGACGAGAAAGGTGCGCCCTCCGTCGTGCAGCGCGCCAACATACTCTTCCCGCTCTCGCAGATAGGCGCCATCACGCCGCAGGAGCGCGACACAGCCATCAAGCAGAGCCCCATCTACGGCAAATACGACACCCCCGTTGACAACGAGAGCGCCTACGAGATACTGATGCGCGAGCGCGAAGCGCTGCAGACGGTCGAAGAGGAGAAACCCGTGCCTGCCGCCAGAGAGCCGAAAGCCAAGGAAGAGAAACCCGCCAAGAAAGGCAGCGGCATAGGCTCCAAGGTGCTCAAAGGCGTCATCACCGCAGTTACGGCGACCCTCGCCACCGCCGCCGGCACCGCCGTGAGCGACAAGATTTCGGGCAAGAAAACCAAGTCGCGCACCTCCACCGGACAGAAGATAGTGAAGAACACCACCTCCGCCGCCACACGCACCATAACCCGCGAGCTCACCCGCAGCATCTTCGGAAATCTCTTGAAATAGGTGCGCCGCACGGGGCGATAATGTGATTGTTTCAGGTCACATCTCTCTCAATCCATAATTCAATCTCCACAATGGTAACTTGTCACCGTTCTCTGGTTATTCTGTTTTTCCTTTGTTCATTCCTCTGTGCCTCCGCGCAGGAGCGTGTGTTTTTTGTCGGCAACAGCTTAACCTACTATAACGACATGCCCCAGCTCATCGCTGGCATAGCCAATGACAAGGGCTACCGTGTCGAGGTCGACTCTTACACCGTCGGCGGGACAGGTTTGGCCGAGATGCTCGCTTCGGGCGAGTTGCTCCGCCGCCTCGAGTCCGAACGATGGGACAAGCTGGTGCTGCAACCCGGCACGGGCGAGTCGTCGGGCGGCTCGATAAGCACCGATTCCTCCGCGTGGGTCGTGCGGCAGCTTGTCGAGGCCTTGCATGCGGTCAACCCCGAGGCGAAGGTCTGCCTTTATGAGATAAGCAACGGCGTCACACCGGGCGACGGCAACGGTGACTATGACTACTATCTCTACACCCAGCAGCGCATACTCGATACCGTCACCAAGATAGCGCGTCTGGCGGGAGTGCCTCTCGCTCCTGCGGGCGAGTGCTTCAGAGAGCATTATGCCGACCATCACGACCTGATGCTACATTCCGTCTTCAACGACATCCACCCCAACCTTGCGGGCTCCTATCTTGTGGCCTGCGCCGTCTTCGAGACGCTCTACGAAGTCCCCATCGTTCCCTGCGACTTCCATTCCACCCTCGATGCCGACCAAGCCGAATACCTCCAGCAGATAGCCGACACAGTAGTTCTGCCCAACCGCGAGAGGTGGCTCATGGGAACAGGCGAAGACCCAGACGACCCCGATGATCCAGAAGATCCCGACCCACTCTCAATAAGCACAATCACGCATTCAAACAATCAAGCATTCAACATCTATCCCAACCCCACCACAGGATTGGTGCATATCGACATAGAGGGTGCAGTCGCGATTTACGACCTCAAAGGTAACAAAACAACAATGCACTCGCAATCCGGCACCCTCAACCTCACAAACCTAGCCCCAGGAATATACATCCTGCAATCGGGAGATGTGCGACAGAAAGTGATTGTCACTCGTCAATAGTGGTTGAGAATGCTTGATATGTATTGACCGACAACCTATCCGTACGGTAGTTTATTTCGATTTTTTGGTTCTACATCCATTTTTTCGAAATGTAATGATACAATTTTTGGAAAAAAGGAGAGGAATAATAAGATGTCTTCTGACTTAACGGAAACAACAAAAACCCAATTGTCGCAAAAACGATATTTTATCTATTATAATGGATAAAATGTGTGAATTCGCATGTTTTATCTTTTATAGTGGAAGATTTGTATGTGGTATTTTGGATATCTGAGACGTTTCCTTTTTGATAATCTATATGATTTTCCTTCGGCGATCCTTCGGTGAAGTCCCGACAACCAGTCGGTAACCGAAGTGTGCCGACGGCACACAATCCTATTAACCCCACACTCGTAGTGTGGGGATGTACACTACGTAAATATGCGTCTTGAAAAGACGCCACTATTGTATATCAAGAATTTTATTATCTTTGCAATCGCAAACCGAGAGAATATGGTTTGCCGAGAAAGCGCATTTTCGCTTTATTCTGTACCGTGAAACTGGACACTTCACAAGAAAACAAGGAATATCGTTGAAAGAGTCGCTCTTAATGGATTTTAATTTCAATCCATAGTGGAGCAATTGATTAAACCTTATTTTTGTTTTCGGGAGTCCAGCCCACGGTACAAATAGGGCAAGATGGATTGGCTCCACTTTTTCGTTTTACCAGATACATTCAGTTGGGCCGCTGAAAATATGCTATGAGTATTGTCTAGCGTGATTCAATTATTATATCCGATATAGAACTGATGAGGCAACAGGGTAAAATGGCCACAATAGTTATGCGAAAAATGTTACTTAAGTTTATTGCACTTGGAATCTTTGTGATTTTTAGCTGCATAGTACATGCTCAATATCATAATTTTGTACTACAAGACAAGTATAAGGGTTTTGAGGCAAAAGATGGAAAAGGTTATGTTGAAATTGAAATATTAGATAGTGCTAATATTGATTCCTATATAGGATATGTTTATTCTACACTAGCTGAATCATATCCGGATGCCAAAATTCAAACAATAGGAACTCGGGTTGTTCGTATGGATGCGACAAGCGAAGGAATCTTTATGTCAGCAGTTAAAGCTGGTGTGCTCGAAATGTTTGTGGATTTTTCGATAATGGTAGAAGTTAGGGAACATCCGGATGAACTTAAATATTGGACAGACTCATTGGGTGTAAGGCATCCGTGGAATGATCGTCATCAAATTAGATTTTATGTTCCGGTCGTAAAAAAGATAATAGCGTATAATCCATACTATAGGCCTGACGTGAAAGAGTATATTACCAGTAAGATTGATATGCATGAAGCGCTTATGGGTAAGGGGGCTACTGGATACACCTTTTCTGAAGATTTTACAAGAGAGATTGACATGTATATTATCAATAATATTCGAGCCGAACTTAATAAAAACTACTATAAGACGTATGATAATGGAAGGTATGAAAGTTTGGCAAGAAAAAATAAAAGATAGAACATAATGATGATATGTGTGATTGATTGGGGCGTCATTGCAGTAATCGTAGCGGGTGTCGGATCTTTGGCCACAGCATGGATGGCAATTCAAACATTCAGATCCAACAGAAATGCAAAAGATGCAATCTTAAAAAACAAACAGGATTCTTTTATTAACAATATTATTGTCTTGTACTCCAATTGTCGAAAAATAATAGAACAAATGCCAATCATCAGCGAGGATTGTACGACATTACCTAAGCCATTTGGTTTGGGGTGCTTAAAATATATTTATGAAAATCTTTTCAAGACAAGACTTACCGTTAGGATTGATAGAAGTTTGCCCCTGTCAAAACAGAAGGAAGAAAAAAATGTTCCTGAAAAAAAACTTGTTAAGGAAACATTTGAAAATATCGTTTTTGATCGTTATCCAGATATTGGCATGTATTTATCATCACTCGTGTCCGTTATAGCCATAATTGATGATGAAAAAACATTTGATGATATTTTTAAAAGGAGATGTATTGCGTATATAAAAACACAAATGTCTATTCCCGAAATGCTATGGGTGTACTATTTCTCTATGTTTGGTTATGACAAAGACAATTTTCTGAACAAATATGAGGTATGCTCAAACATTCCTAAATATAGTCTAATTGAAATGAACTAGATGTGGTTTGTGTGTGTTTCCCTAATTTTGGTTGACGGCTTTTGCGTATTTCCAGATTTTGTTGTCGGTCATTTTACTGGAATTGCTGCCCGTCGTTGCGGATATGTCATCCGCAACTGCAATCCATAGGAAATAGTAATCTTGAAGAGCAGTTGATTGGCTGCTCTTTTTGTTTTGGTGAGCCTTTAGTAGAAGGTGTGGTATGGAGATGGGTTTGGACGGGTCGCGTTTCAGTTGTTTCAGTTTCAGTTCGATTTCTAATGGGTGCTTTAATTTCAAAACACCTATTATATATTATATAACTAATTAATAATTAATAATATATATAATATAATAGTGAAATTGATACCCCTCGAAAAACAACTGAAACAACTGAAACTGAAACGGATATCAGTAGAGTTGTCTCCTTATAAGGCGGAGAATCAATAAGATATAATGTCGGTGAGACTCCTGCTCTACGGGTTTTGAACGTCAGAAGGGAGCAAAATCGGGCATCGTTTCTTCTAAAAGGCCTCAAAAGCGATGCTCGAACTCCTCTTTTGAAGTTTCTCCCTTTTTTCGAACACAAATGTGCCTTCTGTGATTTCCGCATTACTATCTGCCGTCAACAGTTAGTGTTCTGCAAAAAATGAATTTGACAAATGACACTTAATGACACCTTGCGTTTCTATCCTGTAAGAGGTATCTTGCTTTGTTTCAGTGTGATTGGTGCAAAAGGGAAGACGAGTGGCCCCTTAGTGGTAGTTAGGTGGTAGTTAGGTGGGCGTTGGATGGTAGTTGGATGGTCTAATGTTTAGCGCTTAATTTTGGGAAGTAATTGGGAGTTCATTCGGAGTTTATACGGGACAAACAAAAAAGGGCCGCAGGCAATCGACTGCGGCCCTTTGGTTTGATAACAATGTTGACACAGACTTAATACAGACTTGATACAGAGAGAAACTTACCCTCATGGAAACATTGGGTGTGCAATAAACGGGGGGAGTGGGCGTTATTATATTTCACACAAGAGGAGTATGCTCAAAAGGATGTTGATACTGGTTATGTTGGCTGGGATGTGGATGGCGGCGCAGTCGCAGTCGTTTACTATCAGCGGCACGGTGGTGGACAAATCGACTGGCGAAACTCTGATTGGTGCTACGATTCTGGATCGTAACTCGAAGAAAGGCACTTTGTCTGATGTCAACGGGCGCTTCTCGCTTACGTTGAAAAAGGACTCGGTGGATTTGCAGGTGTCCTATGTCGGATACACGGCCATTACGGAGCAATTCTATCTAGACGCCAACCGCACCTATCATTTCAAGCTGGTGCATAGCATAGAGCTGAAAGAGGTGACGGTGACGGCTGAGAGGGTGCAGGACGTGAAGTCGTCGCAGATGAGCGCAACTGAGATGCCCATAGAGCAGATAAAGGCCATACCAGTATTGTTCGGCGAAGCTGACATTGTGAAGGCTATACAGCTGTTGCCTGGGGTGCAGAGCGGCAACGAGGGCAGCAGCGGCATGTATGTGCGAGGCGGAGGGCCTGACGAGAACCTGTACCTTTTGGACGGCGTGGTGCTGTACAACGTGAACCACATGGGTGGTTTCTTCTCGGCGTTCAACACCGACGCAGTGAAGAACGTGACGCTCTACAAGGGCAGCTTTCCGGCACGTTTTGGCGGCAGGCTTTCGAGCGTTCTCGACGTGACGGCCAACAACGGCAACGACCAGCAGTTGCACGGCAACCTTTCGTTGGGTCTCATCTCGGCCAAGGTGAGTCTCGAAGGTCCGATAGTGAAGGAGAAGACCACATTCAACATCTCGGCGCGTCGCACCTACGCCGACTTCATAATGAAGCCAATAATCATGAAACTCGCCAAGAGTCAGGACGACGGCTCCAACTTCAGCGCTGGCTATTGGTTCTACGACGTCAACGCCAAGGCGACACACAAGTTCTCGGACAGAAGCCGCCTGTTCGCCAGTTTCTATATGGGACAGGATAAGGTGTATGCCAATGTGCGCACGGCCACAAGTTTGGGCGAGGACCAGTATATGAACTCAAAGGACACGTGGGGTAACATACTCGCGGCGTTGCGGTGGAACTTCGAGCTTACACCAAAGATTTTCATGAACGCCACGGCATCATACACACGATACACCAACAGCCTGTATGGCGGCATAGCCAAATCGTCGGCGGGTTCGTCGAGCCAGCAATCGACCATAACAGGTCAGTATGACTCGGGCATACAGGACCTCACCGTGCGGGCGGACTTTAACTACACGCCCAACCCCAACCACAACGTGAAGTTCGGCACCTACTACACTCGCCATTGGTTCACACCCGAAGTTATCAGCGGGCATGTGAACTATTTCGACCAGGTGCAGATGTCGGACACATTGACCGTCGATACCGCCACGGGAGTGGTGATGACCACGGCGAACGAGTATGTGCTTTATGCCGAGGATGACTGGTCGATAGGGCAGATGGTGAAGATAAACTACGGGCTGCATCTGAGCGGCTTCCATGTTGAGAACTCGTTCTATCCCTCGATTCAGCCGAGGCTTTCTGGCCGTTTGCTTATTACCGACGACCTCTCGCTGAAGGTGGGTTACGCCTATATGACGCAGTATGTACACCTGCTTTCCACCACAGGCATAAGTTTGCCAACGGACCTGTGGCTGCCTGTGACCGACAGGGTGAAACCCATGAAGGCGCATCAGGCGGCACTGGGATTATTCTACAGCTGGAGTGGTATAGCCGACTTCTCTATAGAGGGCTACTACAAGCACATGAGCAATCTGCTTGAATACAAGGATGGCATGACGCTGTTCGGCTCGCCCGACAACTGGGAGGACATGGTGGTGACGGGCGACGGCTGGGCCTACGGAGTGGAGTTCCTCGTGCAGCGCAGCATAGGAAAGTTCACGGGTTGGATTGGCTATACCTGGAGTCGCACGATGCACAAATTCGCCCGCGAGGGCAATGTGCTGAACAATGGCGAGCCGTTCCCCGCCAAGTACGACCGCAGGCACGATGTGTCGATAGTGCTGTCGTATAAGTTCAACAAGAATATCGACGTGAGTGCCACATGGGTGTTCTCGACGGGCAACGCCTTGACACTCGCCATGCAGCGCTATCCACAGGCGTCTGACGACCCCGAGGATTACAACACAGTCACCTCGGGCACCGACCTATCGTATATCAGCAGCCGCAACAACTTCCGTATGCCGAACTACCACCGACTGGACCTCGGAGCCAACTTCCACCGCACATTCAAGAACCCGCGCCTGCACCGTACCATCAGCGTGAGCATATATAATGTATATAACCGCAAAAACCCATACATGCTTTACGTGAGCAGTGCCCAGTCGTACCAAGGATATGGCTCGGCACTGATGCAGCTGTCGCTGTTCCCGATACTGCCGTCGGTGGCATATACGTTCTATTTCTAGAGGCAGGCGGTCAGCAAACATATCAACCTATCAACAACAAAACCATCAGCAATTGAAACTCAAGACATATATATTAATCATCCTTTCGCTCTTAGTGGCGGCGTGCCAGAAGGTGGTCGAGTTCGATACCGACGAGATCCCTTCGCAGCTCGTGCTTAACGGCCTGCCCTCCGACGGCAACCGCATGTTTGTGAACTTCTCTTACAGCCGTTTCTTCCTCGACACCAACGCCGGCCGTTCCGCTGGTTCGTTCGACATGACGCTCAACGTGTCGGGCCCTTCGGGAACCTTCACGTTTCAACCCGACTCGGTTTCGCGCACCAACTATTTCTTCCCCTATACGCCACAGGGCGGCGACTCGCTGAACATCACCGTCAAGGTGGGCGACAACACCGTGACGGCGGGCACCAAGATACCCAAGCCGCTTCAGGTGCCGACTTGCACAACCTTCCTCACATGGACCAACCCGAGCACAGGCTCCGACACGGTGCTGAACCTCTGCATAGTCAACTTCAAGCTGACAGACTATGCCGACGAGGAAAACTACTACTATATCTCGGTGACGGAGCGCGACAGCGGCTCGTGGTTCAGAGAGAGTATCCAAAAGTACGACACCATCGACACCCTTTACCGAAACACGATGTTCATGTGCATGGACAACGCACTTTCAGGCTCCGATGCGTTGCTTTCGGCGCCGGTTGTGGTGCTGCCGATGGGCTATACAGTATATGACCGCATAATCTGCAACGACAAAGTGCTTAACGGCACGTCGGCCACGCACAGCATCATCATCCCCATATTGGTCGATACCAACGAGGTGCGCGGCTTTAAGCACGAATTGACCTTCCACATAGAATCCATACGCCCCGAGAGGGTGAAATACCTGCTCGAAGTGGCCAATGCCACAGGCATGACGCAGATGTTTGCCGAGCCGGCGGGCGTTTACAGCAATGTGCTGGTCAACGGCGAGCAGGGATTGGGACTTTTCTCGGGCATTTCGCACCTGAAATTTCCGCTCGCCATAGAGCCGTGGCCATACCCCGAAAACATAACATCGACCTCCAAATTAACCACTTTTCCGAATATTTCGGAAGCTTTGCTTGAATATTATCGCTTTAGAAAACATAGAGATAGGTAATAATTTTACAAAAAAGTTTTGTCGGTTGAAAAAATGTTAGTACTTTTGCACTCCCATTTGTGGAAAAAATAACACTAAACATTAATAAACAATGTACGCAATCGTAGAAATCGCAGGAAAGCAATTCAAGGTCGCTCAAGATCAGAAGATCTTCGTCAACCGCCTCCAGAACGAGGAAGGCAGCGAGGTTTCTTTTGACACCGTGATGCTCAAAGACAATGACGGCGCAGTTGAGGTCGGAAAACCCTACATCGCCGGCGCAAACGTGAAAGCCACCGTGGTGAAACACCTCAAAGGCAAGAAGGTTTTGGTGTTCAAGAAAATCCGTCGCAAAGGCTATCAGAAGATGAACGGTCACCGCGACTATCTGACCCAAATCCAAATCAACAGCATTAACTAAGTTACAAACCTTTTAAAAACATTTTGTTATGGCTCATAAAAAAGGTGTCGGTAGTTCCAGTAACGGTCGTGAATCCGAAAGCAAACGCTTAGGCGTTAAAATATTTGGTGGTCAGAAGTGCATCGCCGGCAACATCATCGTTCGCCAGCGTGGCACCGTCCACAACCCCGGCCAGAACGTAGGTATGGGTAAAGATCATACCCTCTACGCCCTCTGCGACGGCACAGTGCAGTTCAAACGCGGACGCGAGGATCGCTCCTACGTCTCCGTCGTTCCTGCCGCCGAATAGGAAAAGGGATAATGGTTTTTCATAAATTGGTTTTTCAGATCCCCGCTTGTCGGGGGTCTGTTTTTTTATGCCCTGCCATATTCAATATATGGGATTGATATGGCTTTGGTATGGCTTTGGATTGTAAAAAAAAAGAAGCGGCGGATTGTTGAATCTGCCGCTTCTAGTTTTAATCTTTAGCCTATTCTTTCAACATCGAGGTATGCCATGTTCAGAGCGCCTATTCGACGGATGTCAACTCCGTAAATGCGCATAAAGGCATCGGCCACAGCCTGTCCGCCGTTGGTTGTAACAGGATTGGCGATGCTGTTTGTGACCACATTTACTGACATACCACGTTCGATGCGCATGCCGCTGGTTAGCTTGCTTTGTTTGACTGTAACTCGGTAAAGCATATTGCTGACTTTTTTTGAGTTTTATTCAATAAAACACACAAAAACCCTGCCGGAAGACCCACGACGTAGAGGTTTTGCCCGACCTTTCAGAATTGGGTTATGCCTGGCGTTGTTTCGTGCATTGTTTTGTACTTTTGAAAAAAAATGGTGGATTCATGAATCCACCATTTATGATTATTACGATTGTTTGTTTTGCATCTTGAGGAGTATTTCCTTGATGACAAACAGGTTACGCGACATGTTGACTTGCATTTTCAGCGTCGCCCAGGAAACAAGAGTGGGAAAATATATTAGAATACTTGCCCCTAAAATAACAAGTCCAATGAGCCACTCATCATCTTCTTCTACTAGATTTGACACTAAAACAATTAATCCAACAATTGCTCCTATGCCACAGATGATGCTTCCTAAACATATTATTACTTTTGCGACAGTACCGAGTACGTCTTCGGCGGAAGAACTTTGTACTTTTTCGTTTTTCTTGTTGACGATTTGTTGGTCGTTCGGGTTGAGCATACCATGCTCCAGTGGATTAAAACCTTGATTTTCCATTGTTATTGTTCTTTATTGTTAATTGATAATCCATAAATATAAGCAACCAAACCGAGATTGGCCAATATCTCAAAAATAGAGAGCGCTTGATACTCTGAGGTAAATACAAATACTATACGCAATATGCTGAATGCGAAAAAGAAAAAGCCGCCTATTTCAGTAAAAGATTTGAGTGGATACATCAGCAAAATCATCATGGTAGATATTAGCAACGGTATTATCCCGATTATCTCAACAATATTACCAGCCAAGCCCCAGTATGGACGTATCATATGAAAAAGGCTTAAAAGTACATATATCGCAAAACCGACCAGTGAAAGCAAGGCGGCATGTCTCACGCGCGAGCCTTTAGACGCCAGTCGAAACAACAGCAAAAAAAGCCATGTCAGCATTGTAAAAGTCGCAAGTCTGACTATACTCGACAAGATTGTATATGTGTGGATATGGTTTTGTGAGTAATAGTAGTCATCATAATAATAATCATTGAAAGACATTTTATTAAAATTAAACATGTCACCGAATCCCATCGCTTGAGATATGTACATTAAAGCAAGGACTACAAAGGCCGTTAGTCGTGCCGTTTTGTAAAAATTCTGCATTGTTAATTGTTTAGCCATAGTTTTGTTTTTTATTGTTATTGTTAAGGTTATTGTTAAGGTTATTGTTTCGTGTTTTTACCTTATTCCCCGCTCTCTATCTGTGGTGTGTTGTTCTGAGGCGGGTTAGGACAGGTCTTTCTAAGGGTTTCGATATAGGCTTTGCCTGAAAAATAGAACTGAAGATAGACCACAAATCCAGTACCAAGCCAACCCAAAACTGGGAGGAATGTGAATACCAAGTCGATGGCGATGGCCACTACCACATTCACTATAAACCCCAGCGCAATGCTGCCAAACTTCAGTGTTGTTCCTACTTTCTTGCATAATTTGGAATACATGTTCCACAGTATAATTACGAAAATGATGCTCTCAATCTCGAATAGTGGAATCATCATCACCAAAGCGCCCCAAAAAGCGTGGCGTTTCACCACCTTGGCGATGTCCGCTTCAAACATTTTGTCACCCCATTTTCTTGCGATATATCCTTGTAGCATAGTTTGTCCTCCTAATAAATTTGGTGTATAGTTATTGCATAGCTTTAATAATTTTCAGAATGGTGTTGACCTTGGTCATGTTCTTATACGCTGAGCTCATAATCCCAATATTATGAGTCGTACCAGCCAAGGTAAGCGTACTGACGATTATATCCCACTCTTTGTCAGTAAAAACATAAGCATACTGATTGAAAATGAATTCTACATTATTATTCCTAATTAAAAAGCGATATATAGCACCCGCCTTGTAAAAAGTCACATCTAATGCAGAAAGTGGGCAATTGACGGACTTGCCGTCTTTCATTTTTATATAAATCATCCTGTTGCTACTCGTATATCCGAACTCTTGCAATAAATAATTGTCACTTGGCCACATATTCAATGCTTTCTGTGTAGATGTCATTTCTTTGGCATGGAAATACATATCAGGAAGATTGGCGGTTCTCTCTTCGTCGATGACTTGTTGCTTGTAGCTCTTTTTGTCTGGTGAATTTGAATTTGCAATTATCACAACAACGATAATGATAACAATGAGCGTTAAAAACATGTGCTTTATTTTTAAAGTTTACATTATTACAGTATTTTTCCGCCGCAATTTGGGCAAAAGTTAACGTTTCCGTTGATCTTGCTGCCGCAGTTGGGACAGAATGAGGTTGGTGCGGATGGCTGGTCAAAGCCTGATTGCGAGTGCTCGGCTATCACCTGTTCGGCTATTGCCACGGCCTTGTCGTCGAGCTTGGATTGCTTCACCATGCCCCAAATCTGTGTTATGAGTATCGGCCAGAACACGAGCAACGTGATAGCTGAGGGGATGGCCTGTTGGCCGAAGATGCCCACGCCGGCCTTGATGTTTATGCCGTTCCCTTCGGGGTTCATCGTCACCTTCAGGGCCGATTTCATGCCCAGAACTGCTTTAAACACGCCACCCTTGGCCAGCGAGATGTCGTAAACCCCGCCTGCGTAGCTGTCGCTCTTGGCTGTGAACCCGTCAGCGATGAACTCCTGCATGATGCGTTCGGCAACGGTTGGAATGAGCGATGGGTCGCCGTTGAGAAACTTGGTTGTGCTGAATGTTGCCATATTGTTTGATTTTGGTTTGTAATATTGTCATTTCAGTTTGCATCCGCAACTTTTGCAGAAAGCCCATTCATTGCTTACTGGCGCCCCGCATTGCGGGCAGCGTTTGCCGTCTATCATCATCTGCAGGCTCGACTTCAGTCGTGCATAGTGTTCGCCGCCTGCCCATCGTGTCGCCTCGTATGCCCGTACAGGCCCATACGGATGCGACATGTCGGAATTTGACATATAACGCACCACTTTTGACCATGCGTTGCCCGACTTCATGCGCTCATACTCTTCGCCCTGACGTGTCCACTCGTCGAGGTCGATATCTTGCAATATCACCGGCGGTATGCCGTCGAGCTTGGCCAATGTGCGGGTGAGAACTTGTGGCGATGTGACAACACACGCTACACGGTCGGCCGACAGTTCCGAGGCTCGGCTCCAAGAGAATAGTGCCTGTTTGACGGGCTTCATGGCAATGTTGCCTATTGAGCCGAGCATCGAGTCCATCATTGTGTCGCCCATGCTGTATATTGCGTTGGCAAGCATGGAATATAGAACATGCTGGCAAAGGATGTGTCCGCATTCGTGCGCCAGCACAGCATCGAGTTCTTCCTGTGTGAAACGTCTAATTAGGCCGTAGGTGACAACTATATACACCCGCTTGCTACCAGATGTCCATGCGTTTGGAATTGGGCTCATCTGCATGTAGAGCTCGGGTACTGAAATGCCCAGCTGATGGCATATCGGCATAAGTCGTCCATAGACATCAGGCATCTGCCTTTCTGAAAGGCGTATGTTGGATGATATGTTGCTGCTCCACATCATCTCCTCATAGCCATGTTGCATAACCTTGTCGATGATGGTCGGCAACGCAGGGATGCTTTTCAGGCTGTTGAGTGCCGAGGCATCGTCGGGATGTATGAAATCGTTGATGTTCATTGATTTGGTGTTCGTTAGAGACTAATCGGATAATAATGGATGCAAAAATACACAGCAATTTGGTTGCTCTCGCGAAAGTGGATAAAGATGGAAAAAAGTTTTTTTATCTTGCTGTTATGCCAGAGGCTCGGCTGACGGTTATAACAACAAAGAAAGTGGAGCCAATCCATCAACCTTCATTTTGAGTTGTAGGGCTTCGACTCCCTGTGGTAAATAAACTTAGGTACTTGTGAACTGCTCCACATGGGATGTTTCTTATTCATAAGAACACAATCCACAAAGAGCAATCATCTTCCCAATATTCCATTTACCACAAATGTGAAGTGTCGAAGTTCACAACTCGGAATAGGCGAAAATGCGCTTTCTCGGCAAACCATTGTCTCGCGGTTTGCGACTGCAAAAATAAGCAATTTAAGTTGAATCACACAAGAAAAAGTGTAGAAAATCCGAATCCTCACATATCTCAAACACGGACAATCCCTAAAGGAGCCCTAGATGAACCCTATAGGTAACACGTACTTGATACGGTGTTGATATGTAGGTAAATACAGATTATCCCTGTGCATCAATGTCTTGCAGCGGACTGTTTTGCGCCGCCGTTTTCGGAAGTGTTCCACGAATACATTCCAAACCACTGATATTTATCTTCTTGCATAATGACATGTTCATCATCTCGTTCCTGCAGAGTTACAATTCTTTTCCTAAAAATATCCCCAAAAGTTTCTTTTGTCTTGTCAATAAGGGCTATTTATACGTCGACCCTTTTTCATTCAGCAGTGTTTCTTGGTCTTTGACGCTTTGGGCGTGGATTTTTTGGTAGAGGTCTTTGACGAAGGCGGGGTCGAGACCTAGTTCCTTGGCTTGGGCGGTGCGGTTGTCGAGGAGTTCGCTCCAGCGTTTGGGTTGGAACACGGTCATATTCTCGCGCTGCTTGATGTCGGCTATCTCGCGCGAGGCTTTCTGTCGGTCGGCAAGGAGCGAAAGCAGCTGCCGGTCGATGTCGTCGATGCGGCTGCGCAGGGCGCGCAGGTCGTCGTCGGAGTTGGCTGTTTCGGTGGTGCGCACTACAAGGCGGCTTAGCAGGTCGGACAGTTCGGTGGGCGTGATCTGCTGGCTGGCGTCGGTGAGGGCGTCGGCAGGGGAGGGGTGGACCTCTATCATGAGTCCGTCGAAATGGAGGTCGAGGGCGGTTTGCGAGACTTGCGCTATCAGTTCCCGTCGGCCGCAGATGTGGCTGGGGTCGCAGATGAGCGGCAACTCGGGCATGAGGCGGTGTAGCTCCATGGGGATTTCCCAGACGGGATTGTTGCGGTAGCCGAGGTTGTTGTATATGTCAAAGCCGCGGTGGATGGCGGCGATATTGTTCAGGCCCACCTTACGGCAGCGTTCGAGGGCTCCTATCCAGACGTGTATGTCGGGCACGGGTGAGTTCTTCACATATACCGGCAGGCTGGTGCCTCGCAGTGCTTCGGTGATTTCCTCGACGGCGAAGGGGCTGCCTGTGGTGCGGGCCCCAATCCATACGGCGTCGATGGAGTGCTTTAATACGGCTTCCACGTGCCGCGCGTTGGCTACCTCGCAGCAGAACTTGAGCTGCGGATGGGCCTTCTTCTGCCCGTCAATCCAAAGGAGAGCTTCCTCGCCCAGCCCCTCGAACCCGCCGGGCATGGTGCGTGGCTTCCACACGCCGCATCGTATCATCGTGAGCGGCAGGGTTGCGAGGCTTTCGACAACGGAGGTGAACTGTGTGCGGCTTTCGATGCTGCAAGGACCGGCTATGATGATGGGGGACATGGGGGATTGAGTTGAGGTGTTAAGAAGTTAAGGTGTTGAGGTGTTGAGATGTTAAGGCTGCGTTGCGGCTGGGTCAAGGGTCAAGGGTCAGGGGTTGGTGGTTGGTGGTTGGTGGTTGGTGGTTGGAAAATTTCTTGCAAAAATACTAAAAAACTCGGTTTTGAGTTATTGCTTTATACGAATCGATTCAAAAATGAAAATCAAGTATCTTAAATTGAAGAACTGGCTGCTCGTCTCGCTGATGAGTGTGTTGGGTTTTACGGCGTGCAAGTCGTCGAAGCCTGCGGCCTCAAGCGACCAGAAGGAGTCTGAACAGTCGGAGCAAATCGAGAAGAAACCCATAAAGGACGACCGTGGTCAGGTTGCGCTGATGTATGGTGTGCCCACGATGGGTTACCATCTGCGCGGCAAGGTCGTGAACCATCAGGGCAAGGCGGTGAAGGGCATACAGGTTGTGATGCTCAGCCGCGAAATCGGCAACACCCCCAACAACCCAACTGACGACGACCCGTTTGTCGAGGAATACATGATGCGCTATGCCGACACCACGAAGGCCGACGGTTCGTTTGACATCAGGGTCAAGGACTTCCCGAACGACTACATGCGTGTCTTTGTGCGCGATGTGGACGGCCCGTCGAACGGCAACTACCAGAACGACGTGATAAACGTGGAGTTCAAAGGCAACGAGGTGAAGGCGGAAGGCAGCGGCTGGAACCGCGGAGTGGCGGAGAAGGAAGGCGTGACCATCAAGCTGAAGCCGGTGAGGTAGGGAATTAGTGAATAGTGATGAGTGAATGGACAAATGTGACTTGAGATGTCCGAGAAACTTTCGCTCAAACAACGCTTAGGACTGGAACTGCAGCGGCGGGTGCGAAGTAACGACGCACAGTTGCATATATTGCGTACGCTCTTTTGGGAGTGTACGCTTCGTTGTAATATGCACTGCCGCCACTGTGGCAGCGACTGCAAGCAGGACTCGCTGAAACCCGACATGCCGGCCAAAGACTTCCTGAAGGCAGTTGACGACATCACGCCGCACGTGGATCCGCACCACACTTTCATCATCTTCACGGGCGGCGAGGCGCTGATGCGGAACGACATCGAGGAGGTGGGGCTGGAACTCTACCGCCGCGAATTCCCGTGGGGTATGGTGTCCAACGGTTATCTGCTCACTCCCCAGCGGCTCGAAAGCCTTATGGCGGCGGGGATGCACTCGATAACGATAAGCCTCGACGGCTTTGAGGCGGAACACAACTGGATACGTCAGCACGACCACAGCTTTGAGAGGGCTGAGGCGGCAGTGAGGCTGCTGGTGAAGGAGAAAGACCTGCTGTGGGACATAGTGACCTGTGTCAACCCGCGCAGCTATCCGCATTTGGAGGAGTTTAAGGAGTATCTGATATCTCTCGGGGTGCCGCGTTGGCGTGTTTTCACCATCTTCCCGATGGGACGGGCGGCCAACGACCCGGAGTTGCAGCTGGGCGACGAGGCGTTTAAGGGCACGCTGGACTTTATAGAGCGTACACGTAAGGAGGGCAGGATAGCGGTCAACTATGCCTGCGAGGGTTTCCTCGGGCCATACGAGCAGCGGGTGCGCGACCATTTCTTTACGTGCCGTGCGGGTGTGGATGTGGCGAGTGTTCTGGTAGATGGCTCCATTTCGGGATGCACCAGTATTCGGTCGAACTTCTCGCAGGGGAATATCTACAAAGACAACCTGTGGGATGTGTGGGAGAACCGCTTCGAGAAATACCGTGACCGCAGTTGGGCGAAGAAGGGCGACTGCAAGGATTGCAAGGTCTGGCACTACTGCGAGGGGTCGGGCATGCACCTCTACGACGAGAATGAAAACCTGCTGTTCTGCCATTACAGGAGGCTGGGATTCAAATAGCTTTGTGTGCGAAAATGCAATAAACGAGCTGTATGAATGTACCAATATATATTAAGCTGCAGATAGAAACAACCTAATACATTAACAATAAAAAACAAAAATCATGAAACACACTTTCAGATTATTGGCATTTGCCTGTCTGGTGGGCACCATGATGCTTACCTCATGTGAAAAACTGTTCGGCGACGAAGATGGCGACGATAACATTATCGACGGAGACGACGCAACAGCTCTCAGCGGATTGATCAGCGAGAACAAGACTCTTCCCGACTTGGGTCTCGACGTTGACTACATTATCAACGGAGTACTTACGGTTGACGGCAATGCGCTGCTGACGATTGAGCCGGGCGTGACCATCATGTTCACTGGTGAGAACGACGGTGTTCAGGTCAACGAAAACGCAGGTCTCAAGATGGTTGGAACGGCCGACAAGCCTATACGTTTTGTGGGTCCCGCGAACAACCCGAACAACGGTTCGTGGCACGCTATCCAGTACTTGTCGAACCGCAACGACAACCAGATGGAGTATGTGCAGCTGCTGAGAGGCGGCTCGGGAGAGGCCTCATGGGACGGCGTCCTGCAGAACTACGGCAAGCTGTCGATGAAACACTGCACCATAGACGGTTCGGCAAGCAACGGTATCGATATGGAAGGTGGCGTATTCACCGCTTTCGAAGGCAATACCATCAAGAACTGCGCTTGGTATCCTATCTATAACGAGAGTGGTATAAAATGGCTCAAGAACTTGGGCGTGAACACATATACGGCTAACGGCAAAAACTATATACATGTCGCTGGTGGAGATATTTTGACAGAGGATCTCACTGTTACTAATGCTGGCATACCCTATTATTTTGAGGGCGATTGCGGCATTACCGGTAGTTATACGTTCACCATTGAGGCAGGAACCACTTTCCTGTTCAATATGGATACAAAATTCTATACCGATGACGAACCTGAGATTAGATTCAACGGTACAGAAACGAGCCCTATCGTGTTCCGCGGAATGCGTAACGAGGCAGGTTATTGGCATGGTTTCTGGCCGGAAAGCACACGTCAGAGCAATATGATGTCGTTTTGCAAGATTTACGATGCAGGACGTGAAGATGGTTGGGCAGGTGGATGCCTCTATCTGGGTAGTAGCACTCGTATGTATTTGACGAGTTGTGAGTTCGGCAATAGCGGCCACTACGGTGTCGTGATAGAGGATGTCGAGGCTTTCCGTAGCAGAGTTTCTCACGAACTTTGCACGTTTGTGAACTGCCCCAATGGTAATGTCTATTTTGAGGAGACAGGAGAAACGGCAGATCTGCTGCCGATGTAAACCATAGGTTGAGGTAATAATAGAGGGCGGCTGCACTTGGTGTGGCCGCCCTTGTTTTTTGCTATTTCTTCTTTTTTTCTTTCGGGATTGGCAGTTCACTACATGTGGCTTTCACCAATTCGGCAAGGTAGTCTCTGTCATCTACTTCTTCAATATAGAAGTACTCTTTTGCCCCAACGTAGGGAGGTCGCATATCCACGTTCCGCAAAGTGCATCGCCCGGCAGCTGTGGGCTTTATGTATAATGCATTGTCGCAGATAAGTCCGAAAATTTTACCGCCACAGTAGATGCCGTAGTCACCGAACATTTTGCGTGTCTCGATGTCGCCTGCGCCAGCGCATTGGTCGGCAATATATTGTACAAAATTCGGGTTGCTTGCCATAAGTTACGTATTCCTACTGTAGGGTCGCCATCTGCATCATTATTTTTTCCAGATGCGGCTGTACTTGCGAGGCTGAGCAGGTGAAGTTGTTGGCTATGATGGAGAAACAGAGAAGGTCTCCTTTCGAGTTGGTGATGTAACCTGCATAGCTTTTCACGCCGTCCATTGTGCCGCTCTTTATTTTCATGGCGATGTTAGCCGGCAACTTGGGTAAGAGGTTTTTGGCTGTGCCGCTTTCTCCCACCTTGGCAAGCGACTTACTGAAGTCGCTGTATATCTGCCGTTGTGCCACGTGTTTAAGGAATCGACAGACAAAATCGCAAGTTACGCGGTTCTGACAGGAAAGTCCGCATCCGTCAACCAGTTTCACACCGTCGCTGTTCAGCCCGCTCTCCGAGCAGTATGTCATCACGGCTTTCACGCCGTTCTCACTGCTACCTTTCTTATACATCTTGTAACCGAGGTATTTTAGGATGCTTTCGGCGTAGAGGTTGTTGCTGGTTAGGTTGGTGTATTGTGCGATGACGTAATAAGTGTTTGAGAGGTAGTCAACAATCTCCTTACCGTCGGCGTGGCGTAGGTTCTGCGTAGGGGTGCCGCTTACATTCACACCTTTCGCCTTGAGATAGGCGGTAAAGAGCGTGGCGCAGCTCTCGGCAGGTTTGGGCATGGCTCCTCTGACAGAGAAGTTGCGTTTTCCGAGAGGTACGGTGCCTTCATATACTCGTATTGAGCTCGCTACATCACCATAAATTGTCACATTGTCGCCTGAATTGGCAGGTCCTGTGGTGACGTAGTTTTGTGAGATAATGCGTATCCCTGTTGGGGCAGTGTGGTCAATTGTGGCTGCGCTTCCGAGTTTTGCTCCGGCATTGAAATAAGCAAAAAACATATTCTCGTGAAAGTTGAGTCCTGACGCCCCACAGCCGTAGTAGTTTCCGATGTCGCCCCATTGCCAGGTGTCGTTGTGTGGCGTGTCGTCAAAGATGCTTGCATCGTAACACACACGTCCGTCTATGCTTTTGATTCCGTTGTTGCGAATTGCTTTGAGCCATGATGCAAACACCGAGTCGGGTGTCGTCTGCTTGTATCTATACGAGCCAAGTATTGGGTCGCCGCCGCCTACAATCACAATGTCGCCGTGCAACACACCGCTTTTGTCTATCTTGCCAGTGTATTTCAACACTGTCTTGAATCGGAACGCCGAGCCGAGTTTCTCGAATCCTACTGCGGTGGTGAACATTTTGACCATTGAGGCGGGAATGAGCGACTTTTGGGCTTCGTATGAGTAAATATTCTTGCCTTTGGTGACATTATAAACGCATACGGACAATGTGGCGTGGCTGAGTTGTACCGAATTCTGCGCCTCGCGCACCGCCTGGTCGAGCTTGGCGGTACTCTGGGCGTTGACGCCGTACGCCAGCAGAAGTGCTACGGCTATTATTGCTAGTTTTTTCATAGGCTTTCGTTTATTTTGTCGATATATTCGAGCATCGACTCCTTTCCGTAGCCGGTAGCCGATGAGGTGAGCATCATGTCGGGCAGCGAGTCCCAATCCTGCAGGAGGCGGTTTTTGAAGTCGTTCACGTTGCCGCTCACCGTGCGCTGATTCTCCTTGTCGGTCTTGGTGAAGACAATCGTAAACGGAACACCGTTCACACCCAAGAAGTTGGCAAACTCCATGTCGATGTTCTGCGGCGGTATACGCGAATCTATAAGCAGGAACACGTTCACCAGCGACTCCCGCTTGAGCATATAGTCCTCAATCATCTTCGCCCACGCCTTGCGCGAGGTCTTCGCCGTGCGAGCGTAGCCGTATCCGGGTAGATCGACGATATACCACTCTTTGTTTATCAGGAAATGGTTTATCAGCTGCGTCTTTCCGGGCTTCCCGCTCGTCTTTGCCAATCCTTTCACGCCGGTGAGCATATTGATAAGCGACGACTTGCCCACATTGCTGCGTCCAATGAACGCATACTCGGGCTTTCCGTCCTCAGGGCACTTCTTGTAGGTGCTGTTGCTCACTATGAATTCGGCCGACTTGATTGTCATGTGGATTCGTTGATGGGTTTAACGTTGATAGGTTTCCTATCTTCAAAATTCAAAGTTCAAAACTCAAAATTAATCATCGCTGACCGCTTTCTTCTCATTCACTTCTTTCGTGTTCGTCTTAACCTTTGTTTCCTTCTTTGCCTTGTTCGGTTCAGCTTTGGTCTTGGCCTTTGTTTCTGTCCTCTTGGTGCGTTTGGCTTGCGTTCTTCCTGTAGTGCCTTGCGTTTTTCCGAGCGCTCCTTCTTGCGTTCCTCGTGCCGCTCTTTGATTTTAGCTATATGCTCTGCTATGCTTTCCGTCTCGCCGTCTGCGCTCTTGCCCCACCACGGCAGCTTCTCTAGGTCTATGTTGAACAGGTTGCGGCGGTCAAGCCGTTTGTTGCGTTTATCGTACGATTCAAAGTAGCGCAGACGCTTGTCGGGATATATGTCGCGCAGCTTGATGATAATGCCCGTCTCATCGACGTCGCCGAAGCCGTGTGTCATCGCCGTCCCGAACGTTCGCATCGTGGGCGACAACTTCATGTAGGCGTTTATCAGCGGCGGCACGCTCGACCCCATCTCCCGCACCGAGTGGACGAGCGTCTGGTAGTCCTCCTTGTAGTTGCGCCCTTTGAACAGACGGTGCAGCTTGTTGAAGTCGGTAGTTATCTCTCTCGGCTCATAGGGCCAGAGGAGACCGTCGCGGTCAGGGAAGTGCTTCTTGAGAAAATAAAGTATGAGGTCCTTCGCCTCGGGGTTCATCTGCGAGTACATCGTCACCTTCCCGAAAAAATAGTGCGTCTCGGGAATCTCCATCGCCAGGCCTCCGATGCCGTCCCACAGGTTGTCGAGCGAGTAGAGCCCTTTGCTGAAGCTTGTGACCGGCTGGAACTTCGGCTGCACGAAAGCTCTGCCCAGCTCCACCGTAAACGGCATGTAGTCCCTTATAAACTCCTCGCTGAAGTGGAACTCCGACGCCGCCGAGGTGGCGTAGGTGCCGTCGGGACGCTGCAGTATGTTCGTGCCGTGTATGAACCTGTAGGCGCCCACAATCTCCTGGTCTTGCGGACTCCACACAAACAGCTGCTTGTAGCAGTGCGGGTCGGGCAGCGTGTCGTATTCGTCTATATCGACCGGCTTGCCCGTGCCGCCGCCCTGCAGCGCGAAGCTCAGCTCCCTCAGCCGTCCAATCTCCTGCATGATGTTCGGCGAGCGGTGCGCCGTGGTCACGTATATTTCCTTGTCGCCGTAGTTGGTCTTGCGCAGGAAATGCCGTTGTTTCAGCTCCTGCAGCAACAGCGCCCTCTCAACAGGCTCACGGATGTAACTTATATCGATATTCTCCATAGTTCAAAACTTAAAAACATACCCTTCACTGGTCACTAACCTCAAAACTCCAAATCCGGCTCCGCTCCCAGCCTATACACATACTCCCTCAGCATCGCCGCCCACTCCTTGGCCGAGTGGCTGTTGTCGAAGCGGCTCCACGGAATCGGCTTGCCCACCACCAGCTTGAAGGTCTTGCCCTTCTGCGCGAACATCTCGCCCGGCAGCAGCGCCATCTCGAAGTTGAATTTCACTCCCAGCCGCTTCCTCAGGTTCGCCAGTTGGTAGAACCGCTTGCGGTTGCGCGCCTCGAAATACACCGGAATGATGTCCCTCTTATAGCGTATGGCCTTCTTTATGAACGTCGGCTTCCACTCCAGGTCGCGTATCTTACCCTTTATCAGCCTCGAGCACATCCCCGCCGGAAAGTAAAGCAGCGTGTTCTCGCCTGCAAAGGCGTTCTCCAGCGCCTCGATGTTCTTGTTTTTGTTCACCTTGTCAATCGGCACGAAGAGCGACTTCAAGCCCGGCAGGTGCATCAGGAAGTCGTTCACCGGAAACAGAATGTCCTTCCTGAACTTCCCCACCGCACCCATCAGCGCCAGCCCGTCGGGGCCGCCCAGCGGGTGGTTCCCGGCTATAATCGGGTATCCCTCCTGCGGTATCCGCTCGGGGTGTATCGTCTCCACAGTGATGCCCAGGTCCCCGTAGAAGAACGCGTCCACGAAGTCGAGGCCGAACTTGTCGCGATGGTTATATATGCCCGCGTTCAGCTCCTTGATGTGCAGCAGACGGCTCAGCAGCGCCCTCGTCAGGCGTCCCGTCTTCACCCCTTTCGCCTCCAGCAGCTTTTTCAGGTTGATATACTCCTTGCCGATTTCCTGACTCTCGGCGGCTTTTCTAACATCTGTTTCCATAGGCGTTAATAGTCGGTTCAATCATCTGCAAAATTACTTAATTAATAATATATAGCCCCGCCCCTCCACGAAAGATATTAACAGTCAGCGGTTAGGTGCGTGCCGTCCAAAGCCCTCCACCCCCATTTTCCGTCCCCGAAACCCATCTCCTTGTGTCATTTTGACATAGTAAAATCAGTCAAAAAAGCACATTTTCTGCCATTTTGACACGGATATCCATTAGGCACGCAACTTGCACATACCCCAATGACGCCGAAAGGCGGTAAAGAAGTTCGAAAGAGCCCCGAAAAGAAAACAACAAAACATATCAACATCGAACATATCAACATCGAACATATCAACACAAAACATATCAACAATTAAAAATCAAAGGAGGACAAAACCATGTTAGTAACAAGAAACAACCGCGAATTGATGCCGTCATTGTTCAACGAGCTTCTCAACTGGGGCAACAGCTTCATGCCCGAAGAGCGTGTCGCCACCCCGAAAATGAACATCAGCGAGACCGACAAAGACTATGAGATGGAGCTCTGTGTCCCCGGCCTCAAGAAAGAAGACCTCTCCATCAGCATCGACACCGACAACCAGCTCGTCGTCGAGATGTCCAAGGAGAACAAGAAAGAGGAAAAGGAGGGCCGCAAGTGGCTGCGCCGCGAGTTCAGCTCCACACAGTTCAAGCAGGTGTTCACCCTGCCCGAAAACGTCAAGCGCGAGCAGATCTCGGCAAAGGTCGAGCACGGTATCCTGACCATCACGATGCCCAAGTTCACCGAAGACGAGAAGAAAGCCCTGGCGCAGAAGATAGACATCCAATAAACCCCTCTTCCGAAGCCAAAACAGCAAGCGACAAAACAGAAAAGCCCGAACCCCAAAGGTCCGGGCTTTTTTTCGTGCGCACCCAAGTCAACAACCCACCAAAAAAGACCCTTCCGCCGCACAACAAAAGCACTCATTACCTAATGACTACCTAATGATAACCTAATGACTACCTAATGACACTGACTAACATCACTGTTAACCTGCAAATTACAATGCCAAAAATCCCATTCCACAAAAAGTTCCGTATCTCACACTAAATAAACAACTTACACAGCCACCCGTACAACAACCATCCACAAAAACACCCTCTCCCCCCCTCAATCGTGTGCCGAAAGCACACCATCCTATTAACCCCACACTCCCAGTGTGGGGGTTCAATCGTAATAATACATGTGTCGGAGACACACCACTTACAGCTTAGGAAGCCCCCGTCAACCCTATAATATTTCTTCAAAAAACTGAATTATTTCTCTCCCACAACCCCCGCTAGATTTCTTCAAAATTTCCGCCAAATTTTCCCATTCAACCAAACCCTCTGATAACCAACAATATTTTTTCCCCCCCCCTTATCCCCAACCCCTTCCCGAAAAAAATGTTAAAATTTCACCCCATTTGTCAATTTTTTACCCCCCCTTTGCGTCTATGTATATAAAGAGACGACAATTTTTGTCTAGTGTGATGACGGTTTTTATCTATTTTTGCAACTAACTTTATAACCACAAAAAAATCCAACCACCGACTTCAACCTATCAACATAAAACCTATCAACAAAAAAACATACAGTTATGAAAAGAACCATCTTTCTACCAGTGGTGTCGGCGTTATTTTTCATTGCGCTGTCACTATTCTGTGGCTGCAAACCCGATGCAGTAGCGATTGACAGCGTCAATATCAAACAGCCCTCTGTAAAACTTTCGCTCGGCTCCACTTATCAGTTATCAGCCATCGTGTCGCCCAGCGATGCCACGCAGGACTTGGAGTGGTTCAGCAGTCGTCCTGCCGTGGCCACAGTCAACGCATCCGGGGTGGTCACAGCAGTTGCAGTTGGCAGCTGCGACATAACAGCCAGTGCTGGCGAAAAAAGTGACGTGTGCCACGTCATTGTTGTAGATGGCGACCCATCTAATCCCGACAACCCTGGCACCACCGACGACCCAAGTGACCACGACGACCCGCACACAGCCTCTAGGGCCTTCGACCACAACGGAGCATCCTACGCAGTATTCTCGGTTGCGGCAGACCGTAAGGTTCATTTCTCAAAAGGCAACCTTCAGTTCACAACCACTGGTTCGCATGCCGTTGCAACTGGCGGCACCGAGGTCGGCACTTGGCGCTTCGCCGAGCATCAGTACGACTGCATCGGCGACGACAACGCCAACATCTCGTCTACATACACAGGCTGGATCGACCTCTTCGGATGGGGTACCAGCGGATGGAACAGCGGCGCTCGTGCCTATCAGCCCTGGTCAACGAGCGCAAACGCCACCGATTACCAACCAGGCAACAGCGAATACACCAACCTTACGGGCTCCTATGCCAATGCCGACTGGGGTGTTTACAACGCCATCAGCAACGGCGGCAACTACCCAGGCATGTGGCGCACTCTGACAGAGGGCGAATGGAAATACCTTCTGTTCAACCGTGACGGCCAGATTTCACTCTACAACGGCTATCCCCTCTCTTTCAGAAAAGCCGTCGTGAACAACGTGAATGGATTAGTGATTTTCCCCGACGGATATCAGCATCCTGAGGGCGTAACCCCGATATGCGATCTAAACACCTACGGTTCTTACCACGCCTTCGTACTGACGCTAGGCGAATGGGAAATTATGGAAAACCTTGGCTGTATTTTCCTGCCAGCAGCCGAATTCCGGGGTGGCACGGAGGTCATCCACTATATGGAAGAGCCAGAAGGGCGTTACTGGTCAAGCACTCATATTTCCGAAGGCTATGTACGCTATCTCTTCCACTACGACGGGAGTATGGGCGTCTGCAACGAAGTCCGATGCTTCGGCCTCTCCGTGCGGCTGGTTCGTGATGTTAAAGACTCAAAGGGAAAAAAATAATCTACACCGAGTTTAGCAAAAAGCATCTTCGACAAAATTGTTTGTCTTTGCAACCAACTATATAACCACAAAAAAATCCAACCACCGGCTTAACCACATCAACAAAAAACACATCAACCTATCCACATATCAACATAAAAAAAAACAACCTATCAACCTGAAACATTAACACAATCAAACAATCAAAAAACATACCTCCCCCCGACGCGAACCATGATGAGTTCGTTGAGCTAATCATGTCCAACCGCGACTTGATTGAGCGTTTCTTCGCCATGCGCGTGAAAGGCGACGAGGCGCTGTGCCGTGAGCTTGTGGGCGAGGCCTATTTCAACATTCTCACCCATTTCGGCACCCTGCGCGAGGGTGCCACATCGCTACAACGCAGGGGGTTCGTTTGGTGGCATTGCCGCGACACATGGAGCCGCTACAAACGGAGCGCAAAGTTTGCACAACCTCTGCCGCTCGAATACCACCTGGAGGAGCCTCTGCTTGAAGACGATACAAACGAACTGCTGCGTGAAAGCATCGAAAAACTCGCCACACTTCTCCCCGAACGCGAACAGATGTACTTCAGGCTTATGGCCGACGGCTATAGCAACAACGACATCGCGACGACTCTCGACGTGAAGCGAGACTCCGTCATCTCCACCCGCCACCGCATACTCAAACGTCTCCGCAAACTCGCAGGCTCTGGCGTCATCCGACTCGAAAACGCCACAGTAATAGTAAACCGACTAAACAACGACAAAATATGAAACAGAAAGATAAAAGTAATCAGCAGTTAGCAGTCAGCAGTCAGCGGCCATCCCCCTCCGAACGCGAGCTGGTGCAGGCGCTCCTCACCGTCAACAACATAGGTCTCGCCGACCGCTGCCGTCGTTACCGCCGCCGTCGTATGGCAGCAATGACGACCGTCGCACTATGTCTGCTGGCCATCGTGCCTGTAACGGCAGCCACAGCAATCCCGACCCACGATGACTACATTTACGCCATAAGCCCATCTGGTCACACAACGGCATTCGCAGCAGTAACATCAATCAACAAAATGTTTTGCACAAAATGAAAAAGAAAGTACGTACATTCTGGTCAGTAGTGGCGCTCATACTCGTGATGGAGGTCGCCACCGTGCTTGTCGTGCGCTACTGGTACGACATCTTCCCGCCACGCGACGTAGGCGTCCTATACAAACACTACGCCGACAACGAGCATATCGACGCCTCCTTCATCAAAGGTTACCGCATCAACGACACGCTGAGGCTCAACGTAACCGTGCTCGTCGCGAGGGACTCCATCGGCTTTAGCCAACTGCTAAATGACTTCCACATCGACTCACCCGAACAGCGCTGTATGTTTCTTGACAGCATCTATCGGGCAAACAACTTGCCGATTCCACCTGACTTCCGCACCTTGCCCTCCGTAAAATTTTTCAGGGCGTCAAAAAATGACCCATTCAACCTTATTCATGAGAAAGGACGCCATCCCTCTCCAGACGACTACCAAATGGTCTTCCGCTACAGCGACAGCACACTCTACACCTTCGACACACACACCCAAGAAGAACACTCTGCCGTGATATTCTTCAAAGCCAGCGAGACCTTCAAAGATGTGGACCCCGAAGCAGAAGAATTATATGACAACATCCAAAAAGGTTCAAATAAAAATCACAACAAATCATCCAAGTAAACCAAATCAATTTCCACAATTCCTTATTGACTTATTGACTAATGACACTTAATGACACATCGAAAACCGATTTTGACAAAATGACAAATGACCAAAATGACCGATTTGGCATTCAGCCATAAAACATATCGACCTATCAACATCAAACCTATCAAAACATCCATTTTCAACTGTAACACTGTAACAACTGTAACGCCTCGAAAATCCAACATCCACAACCTCCGTCAAACCAACACCTTCCACATTCTGTCAAAAAAAATATTCCAAATCATTCGTAAACCGCAATCGCGCCACCGTATCTTTGCACCCGAAATCACGACCACCGACCACTCGAAAACGGCTAAAACTTATCGCCCTACCAACGCCCTACCAACGCCCACCTAACTCCCAGTACAAAAATCGACATTTATCCTTTCAAAAATCACCCGTAAATGAAACCAAAAGCAATCATCTTCTCGACGGGACTCCTTTTCACGCTGTTGACGCACTGTGCCTACTCACAATCCAGCGGCGAAGCCCAGTCGTTCTACACCAACAACATTCTAACCCCTTGCTTGCAGAACAAATACACCACCTTCACCCTTACCGTCGAAAACAGCAACGACAAGGCAGAAGGTCTTATGTCTCGTGAATATATAATCTATAGGATGCCCAAAGGCAAAGTAGTGCGGTCGTTAACGGCAGACAACGACTGGTTTTTTGGCAAGAAAGAGTTTGTGAACGTCAACCACCGCAACAAGGAGATTATGGTGGGTAAGAAGAACGCTGACGTGCCATACGCTTATAGCTACGATTACTACAGGTCTGAATTTCTGTTTGATGTTGCGCACCACTTCATAACACTGGTAAATCAGATTCTACCTTATCAGTCGTCGTTTGACTGGTTCCAGATGTCGAGTATGCGCGACACGGTCATCAACGATGTGGACTATAAGGTGCTTTTTAGTTTTGACACCTCGCGTCATTTCTATAATGATTCTACTGGCGAGTTCGACATCCCGTTTGCCTGGGATGTGGAATATTACTATGACGTGTTGTGGGAGAAGCTGGTACGCATAGTGGCGACCCCAAGCAATATAGCGAACAACCACGCAGTGGACTTCGGTACATACATGATAGACATCGCCATAAGCCACGAAAACTGCGGGGAGGTCATGAAGTTGTTCGACACCAACGACGTGCGCTATGCTGGATATTCAAGGCACAACAACACCGACAACCTGCCGCCCAGCGTGAGACGACTGGAAGCCACGAACGTGGAGCTTACGAATGAGCTGCTCGACTATCCGATTGTCTCCTTTGGAGGCGATACCACGTCGCTGCGAAAGGAGAATGGTTGGGTGCTGCTGGACTTCTGGTTCACCGGCTGCAAGCCGTGCCTCAGGGAGATGGGTCGCATGGCAGGCGACACAGCCGATGTGAAACTCGCCTGGTTGAAAGAACGTGGCGTGAAACTTATGATAGTCAACCCGCTGGCTGCCAGCACCGAGTCGCTGCTGCCCGTAGTGGGTAGGTTCGGATTGAACGACCACATGTACCACGCCAAAGGCCTCACCGATGTCTTCAGCATAAAATCATACCCATGTCTCGTTCTGGTCAACCCGCAGAAAAAACAACTGATAAGACTCGAACGCCTGTCTGACATAAAGAAATACTTCTAACCCCCAAACCAAACGACTGACCACCAAAACAATCAACCAAATATAATAACACAACCATGAGCAAAACACTTGAAAACTACCGCCAATGGCGCATCAAGCACCGCATCGCGAGTTATTACATCGACTCCACCTTCTGGGGTCTTTTCATGTATTTCGTCATCCCGCTGGTGACTATGCTGTTCCACCACCAGCCCTACAAGCTCCAACCCCTCGTATTCATCTTCCTATACCTCTGGTTCGGCTTCGCCTGGGCTTTCACTATGGAAGTTTGGCAGAAAAAACGCCAAAACAAAAACAACCAGTAGCCAACAGCGCACCCACACAAGTCAAAAAGCACCCTATAACCCGTACTAACCTCTTACATCTTACTTCTTCCCTCTCTGCTCACACGTCACAAATCAAATATTGCACATATAATCAAAAAAAACATTATGAAAAGAATACTATTGTTTATTTTGACTACACTGTTTGTCAGCGCAATCAACGCACAAACGCTTTTCTCCGAGGACTTCGAGGGCGATTTGTCTGCATGGGAGTTGTACGACAATAGCGGCTATGGCTTCCAGTGGCAAATCATGACAAACTCAGAGTACGGCGCGCCGATAACAAACATGGGCGAACAGTGTCTCGTCTCGGAAGGTGTAGACAACTGGATTTACACAGCGCAGCCTGTTGCCATACCCTCGACGGGTTTTGCCCTCCTGTGGTATGACGCCCAATTGAACACTTATACAAGAGGGGACCAGTATTCGGTGTATGTTTCATCAACGGGCAACACGATGTCTAACTTTACCGCATCAGTTCCTGTGATGACGGTCACGCCCGCTACGTGCGATTGGACCTTTCGGGCGGTGGATCTTTCCCCATACGCAGGTCAGTCCATATATATTGCATTTAGTGTCAGCGATACATACAGTCAAATAAAGATTGACGATATCGAGATATTTAAAATGAACGCCGAGCCGGAAGTCTGTCTCAAGTCTCTTGACATGTCATACATGGCGAATGTGGGCGACTCGCTCAATGTCTCGGGCTCCGTCACAAACTTCAGTACCGCCACTTTGACACGCTACGACGTGACCTATAACATTGAAGGCGGAAGCAGTCCTGTGACCCACACCGTGACAGGAATCAGCATACCCCCTTGTGCGATGCACACATTTTCCCACAGTTTATACATCTCTGCCGCTTCTGCTGGCGATGTAATTTTAACCGTCACCGTCAGCAACCCCAACGGTATTGCAGATAATGCCGACGATAACACTCTCACGGCAAATGTCAGCGTTTGCGGTGCAGCGGCAACGCACTTTCCAATCACACAGGACTTTGAAAACGGCATTGACTGCTGGACTCAAGTGTCAATGAATACGGAGAACACAGAGAGTCCGTACCACGATTACGGTGTTTGCGAACCCTATCGGGCCGAGGACATACATGGCGGATTATATGCGTATGCTTTCTGTGGTATCATCATGGCCGACAACTATTCCCAGTATCTCATTTCTCCTGAGCTGTCACTGCCACGCCCTGCACAATGTAGGTTCTTCTACAAGTCCAGAACTTTGACAAACCAGGTATGTAGGATTTTGGTCTCCACAACAACCAACGACGTTGAAAGTTTTGAACCTTTGGATATCGAGTTTTCGTCGGTGTCCCACGGATACAGGGAGGCCTCTGCCGCCATCCAGGCGGACGTCCGGTATATTGCCATCGAATTCATCCCGCCGGAAAATTCTCGAGACATTCTTTACATTGACGATATAACCATTAGTTTGATGACCGAGAATCCTGAGATTGCTGTCACAGGTATCACCGCTCCGCCCTATCCAAACGTTGGTGACAATATATATGTAAGCGGTGTTGTCTCAAACAACAGTGCGTCTGAAATCAACTCATACTCCGTTGCCTACAGTTTTGACGGAATCTTGTCGTCCGTATATACCGTGAGTGGTGTCAATATCGCAGCGGGTGAAACCCACACCTTCACACACGATGTCGCCATCAACAACATTGCGGCCGGACACCATACCCTCACGGTGACAGTAAGCAACCCCAACGGCACTGCCGACAACACAGAGGACAACAGTATGACTATGACCGTCACAGCATGCGACCCGATAGAGGACTTTACCTACACCGAATCGTTCGACAATCCTGACCTTGGATGCTGGCAGATTATCGATGCGGACAACGATGGAGATACCTGGATTCATATTTCGGATGTGACGACCAACCCGACCCGCATGACGTATAATGGTTCGGAAGGCTGCTTGGTTTCGGTTTCAGATGTCTTTTACTACCCCGACGATTGGCTGATTTCGCCACCAATTGCATTGCCAGCAATGGACATCACTATGGCACAATGGCATGTTAGGGATACGTACCGTTACGGTAGATATTCAGTATATATCGGCACTTCAAGAGATACAGCAGACCTTCTCGCTTCCGGTTCAGTTTATGAAGACACGCCGGGCAGCAGCTATGTAGCAAGAAGGATTTTGCTTGACCAGTATGTCGGTCAAACTGTATATATAGCTTTCAGACATGACTACGGAGGCCCGGACTCTCTTTTCTTTGACGAGTTTTCAATTGTCCCCGTTACATTGGATCCCGAAATCGCCCTTATAGACATCACCGTCCCTTTACAGGCTGCGCCAAACAGCGAATTTTCTGTAAGTGGCACCATAGTCAACAACAGTGCGTCGCCACTCAGTAGTTACGATATAGCATGCACTGTGAACGGACAGACTGTCGAGAGGTCCATAGAAGGTTTGAATATAGCCTATGCACAAACTCGCAGTTTTACAATCACAATGCCTGTTCTGGAGATTGCGGGCGACTATACAGTTACCATTACCGTAAGCAATCCGAACGGGCAGCCCGACATTACCAACGACAACACTCGGACAGCTACCATAAACATTTGGGATACCAACGCATCCGTTCCTCGCATCACACTGCTTGAACAATTCAGTACGGCCTATTGCAATGGCTGTCCATACGCACATGCAAGTATAGAGGAGGCTATAGGCACCACCTACACCGAAAACTTGATATGGGTCACCCACCACAGTGGCTACGCGGCTGACGCATTGACATTGCCCATAGATGAGACATTGACGGCATTCTACAATGGTACCGTATATGCACCCGCTATGATGGTTGACCGCACACATATAGGGAGTTCACCGGGACCCGCGTACAACCCTCATACCCCTGCAGGATATATCAGTGCATTCGAGACGGCAACATCGCAACCCGCATTTGTAACCGTGAATATCGACAGCGTGAGAATCCGCAGCGTGGATTACTACACCAGACTCTATTGGATTGTCGAATTGAAGGTACATGGAATGGTGACAGGCTCTCTCGGCACCAGTGACCCGCGACTGAACATTTGGCTGGTGGAGGACAGTCTGCTTGCCGACGGACAGGGCCTCGTCGGTCACGGCCCCGTACAAAATGGGACAAACGAAATCTTTTACCACAACCACGTCTTGCGCGCGAACTTTTATAGCAACGACTGGGGAATTGCAAACATTGTAAATCCGACAGCGGGTACAACATACAGAAAAACGACATCACTCCTAATTCCCCAAAAATGCGACATCTCGAAGTGTTATGTTGTCGCCTTCGTAAGCAACGGCGACCACAGCAATATAAATGACTGCCGTGTGTTCAATGCCGGTAAGACAAAGTACCTGACCGAATATTCTGACGAAATACAATGGACAATCACTGTGAGGCCAGACAACATACAGCACGGCACAACTACGGGTTCAGGCACCTACACTTACGGCCAGGACGTTGTTGCTGAGGCAATACCTTCCGAAGGTTGGGAATTTCTCAAATGGGACGACGGTTCTGTCGATAACCCATACATATTCAGGGCTGTCAACGACTTGACATTGACTGCAATCTTCCAGCGCAATTCAGGCGAAGGCATCGACAATTTCGAAACTCAAAATTCAAAATTTGAAATTAATATATTTCCCAACCCAACCGACTCACGCACCACTATAACATGCGATATGCCTATAACGGAGCTCACCCTCTGCGACCTCATGGGCCGCTCGCTGACCACACTCCACAACTGCGGCACCTCCGCCACCCTCGACCTCTCGGCGTTCGCAAAAGGTCTCTACCTGATAAAAGTAAAGACCTCGAAAGGGATGACCGTGAGGAAACTCTCGGTGCGATAGGGGAGTGGAAGGTTGCTAATTATTCAGCCACTTTCCAGCAATAGGCTGCACACGACAAGTCTCTATTGTCAAATGCTTTGGCATTCATGAGTTCATAAAAATCAAAATTAATCAAGCGAATAATTCACCAATCACTAAAACATGAAACGACTCGTTATTTTAGCAGCTCTGCTGCTGTTCTCATCAATGGTCATGGCGCAGCCGGGCAATCACGGCAACCATAACAACCCGCCACACACGCCACCACAGGGTGGCATCTCGCTCAAAGTGCGTGCCTTCATAACCGAGAAATTCATCGTCACCCTCGACGGGCGCCGTCAAGATGGCTACGCCTCAAAATCCTACACATTCACCGGCTTGCGCCCAGGTAGGCACGACCTGGTGGTGGAGCTCACCTCGCCAGCCAAAAGTACTCGCCGTTTGACGGTGGACCTTCAGTCGAAAGATGAAGAATATATGGTTCAGTGGAAGAACACACCGCACGGTGGAGAACTCATTGTGGAGTCGTTGGATGCCTTCCTCTATGGGCAGGGCGGTAGCGGCCGCGCACACAACTCGCAACCGCCCGCTACCATCATGCCGCCCACTGACCGCAACGGTTCTTATCGCGACGGCTACCAGGACGGCTACCGCGACGGATGGCGTGACGCTATGCAGAGCCTCGTTCCCGCACCTCCAGTTGAAGTCATCGACCCAAGCATGGTGGCGGCGGAAATGATGCCTGTTGCAACTCCCGAAGAGGTGGCACGTATGGTGGCACAGTTGAAAGCCGAGTCGTTCGACGACAACCGCATGGAGTTGGCTCAAGCTATGGTGACATCCAAACTGCTCACAACCGCCGACATACGCCGTATGATAGGCACATTCCAGTTCGAGGACAACAAGCTGGACTTCGCCAAGTACGCCTACGCCTATGTCGCCGACCCCGAGAACTATTTCAAGGTAGCCTCCGACTTCACCTTCGCAGCCAACAAAAGCGAGCTGTTGAACTACATAAAGAAATAACTCAACAGTACCAAAAAATCGACACAAATCCCTATTGTCAATTCACTAATCACTAAAATGAAAAAAACATTAATCACCATCTGTCTCGCGTCACTTACAATCGCAATGCTTTCGAGCTGCAACAACAAGAACGCCAAAACCGCCGACGCCGAAAACAACACAGCGGAAGCCGAATGGGTAGATTTAAGCCTCCCGAGCGGGTTACTGTGGGCAAAATGCAACCTCGGAGCCACAGCACCAGAAAAGTTTGGCAACTACTACGCCTGGGGCGAGACGCTGCCTAAAAACGAATACAGCAAGGCAACCTATTCATACTACAACCAAGAGGGCGAGAACTATAGCCTTAACAAGTACAACACTCTGGAAGCCGAAGGCCTCGTCGATAGCCTTACCGTTCTCGAGGCAGCGGACGATGCTGCTACGTCCATATTGGGCGATGGAGCTCGCATACCGACCGACGCCGAATGGCAGGAACTGCTCGACAACACGACGGCGAAATGGACAACGCAGAACGGCGTCCAAGGATACCTGCTTACCGCAGCCAACGGCAACAACCTCTTCCTGCCCGCCGCAGGCTGGATGGATGGCGACTCTCGCCTCAATAAGAGCACAGGCGACTACTGGTCGTCATCTCTCGAGACGCTTCTGCCGAACAACGCACATATTCTCAACTTCGGAAGCACTGGTTTACGTGTGAGCAACTACGAGCGATTCCACGGAAGCCCCATCCGCCCCGTCCACCAGAATTAACCATCGTTCACTTTGCATATAATATATCGTATAACCCATAAACAATAAGCTTATGAAAAAGAGAACAATTCAATCAAAGAAGCTGCGTGTCCGCCTGTTCTTTCTGGCTGTAGCTCTGATGGGCATGATGATGGTGGCATGCGAAAGAGAGACGGAGAGCGAAGGCGACACATCGAACACGGAGGAGACGATGCCTGAACAGGAAGGTCTGCTGCAAGGTGAGTTCTCGGTGGCGGAAGGACGGAAAGTGCGTTTCTCACAGGGAAACCTGCAGTATCAAGCATCGACAGGCATCTGGAAGTTTGCCGAAAGCCAGCTTGAGTATGTTGGCGAAGGAAACCGGAACAGGGCTGAAGACTATAGCGGATGGATAGACCTGTTCCCATGGGGCACGTCGGGATGGAACTCTGGAGCCAGATGCTACATGCCGTGGGATGACGGCGATCCCGACCACACTGGATGTACCAGTGGTGCGGATTTTGTGCCAGACGGTAACTATGCAGCAGACCTTACCGGCGAATACGCCAACGCCGACTGGGGCGTATATAATGCCATATCGAACGGAGGAAACCAAGCAGGTATGTGGAGGACACTGACCATAGAAGAATGGGAATATCTCTTACGTCATCGTAGCGCATCGACCATTGGCGAAACCGAAAATGCCCGGTTTGCAAGAATCAACATTGACGGCCTAAACGGTCTTATGCTGTTCCCCAATAACTTCAACATGCCTGACGGAATCACAGTTCCGCAGGATATAAACGTGGCAACATTTGTCTGTATAGATGAGCCCGGATTCACCAACAATACATACACGGCTGGGGAATGGCAACGATTGGAGAATGCTGGTGCCGTATTCCTTGTAGCGTCGTGTTCCCGCAGTTCAACCTCGGTGGTAACCAACAATGAATATGGAGCCTACTGGTCAGCAACTCATAAAGATGATTACAGAGCCCATGACGTGACATTCTTTAAGGGATACATGAACGAATACAGCTGGGCAAACCGTCCTTCCGGGCAATCGGTCCGCTTGGTACGCGACGTTGAATAACCGTAAAGAAGTCAGCGCTTATAATAGGGTTTCTGGTCACAGGATTCTATTCAAAAAAATAACTAATCATGGAATACTTAATCAAAATCATTTCATTAGTGGTGGCGATGGTGCTGTTTGTCGTATGGGAAAAGCGGCATTGGGACAAGGACGAGAGCCGCACGAAGTATATCCTTATCGAGTATGCTATATGGTTCGTCGTCCTTTCGATTGGTAGCATCGTGGAGATGCTTCTGGGATATAACAAGATACCGATATGGTATAGCCTTGCCATCAGCGCCTTGATGGCCATCCCCGCGGCGATTGTCGGCTGGTACTGGCATAAAAGGAGGATGAAGTCAAAATAAACAGTAATCAATTAAAAACATACAACATGAAAACAAAGAGTTTTATTATCGCGTTGGCGTGTCTGGCAATCTTCGGCACAGCGCAGGCTCAGGAAACAAAGAAACAACGTTTTGAATTCGGCGTGGAGACAGGCATGACGACCTACTCCAACTACAGCGCAGTGTCGGTGATGCGTGATGCGGCCGACCGATACACAGGCTTCGGCTACGGTGTGCATTTCGGCTGGCTGCTGGGGCGCAATATGGTAGGCATCGACCTGGGCAACAACTATTTCAACACCTCGGCGGTGGCGGTGAACGAGAATATGATGCAGTGGTCGCTGGCCGCAGCCTACCGCTACTATATGCCTATTGGCAGCAGGTTTGAGGCCTTCATCGGTGCGAAACTTGGTGCCCGCTATATGCTGAACACTTTCGACTATGCCGCCAACCACTATTCGACCAACCGCTGGAGCGGTTTCTGCGATGCAGAGCTGGGCATAAACTGCAAGCTGACCGAGAAGTCGCACATCGGCCTCACATGGTCGGTGGATGCGAGTTCCACGCTGAACAGTGTGACCGTACCCACAGGCCTCATCCCCAACGACAAAACGGCCCTCTTCGGCCAAGGCCTGAAGATACACTACGGGTTGAGATTTTAAGGACGCAAAATTTATAAATCCTAACAATATGGGAACCAAAGGCATAAAAGTCATCATTGCGTTTATATGTGCCACGCTGATGCTGACGGCGTGCAACAAGGACGACATAGACTACATCATCCGTCACAACGAAGACAAGGTGTCAATCAATGAAGGCGTTGCTGGCACCGTTTACGAACGCTATGGTGACTGGATGCCTTGCGCAGGGTGCTCCAACCCGAACCGAGGAGAGAGAGCTATCGTAAGGGAGGTTTATGTGTATGAATACACGCGCATCGCGGATTTAGACAGCGCCACGCGATACGACTATTCCGACCTTATTCCTATCGATAGAATGCCCAAGAGGCTTGTTGGCTCCACGGTGTCAGACGAGGAAGGGTTCTATGAGATAGCCTTGCCCGCAGGCAACTATTCAGTATTCTTGATCGAAAACGGAAGAGTGTATTGGGTCGGTCGTGATAGCTATGGCGGGATGGAACCTGTAACAGTCAAGGCAGGTGAAGTAACTTTGAGAAACGTCCTACTGGACCACGCAGTTTATTGATTCGCAAGACAGAAATGTCTATTGGTTTTACTCAAACATTACTCAAAGTTTGAACAAAACAATACTAAAGCCATGTGAAAGCCGACTTGGGATGAGTGGGCTTTGGGGGGATTGTGTGAGTTAACTTAGGGTGGTCGCAGAGTTGCTGATTTCTGCATTGTCGATTGTGTTGCCGTACCGAATTGCGGTGTGTTGACATGCGCTTGAAAAAAATATTTTGCAATTAGCGGCATTGTTCGTAAATTTGCAAGGTGTTAAGATGTGCCTATGGAGCGTATTGTATTGGGAATCGACCCGGGAACTTTGATAATGGGATGGAGCATCCTGCGTGTGGAGGAGACTCGCGCGCAGCTGGTGACGATGGACGTGCTGTACCTGAAACGTATTGAGGATTACAACCTCAGGATACGTAAGATATTCGACAGCGTGGTGGAGATAATCGACCAATATCACCCCGACCACCTGGCCATAGAGGCTCCGTTCTACGGCAAGAACGTGCAGTCGATGCTGAAACTGGGACGGGCGCAAGGTGTGGCCATAGCAGCGGCAATGAGTCGCGACCTGTCGTTCACGGAATACGAACCGCGCCTGATAAAGCAATATATCACGGGCAACGGCGCTGCGTCAAAAGAGCAGGTGTCGGGGATGCTGAGGATGCAGCTGGGGTTTGACAACGAGCCGAAATATCTCGACGCCACCGACGCTCTGGCGGCGGCATACTGCCACTACCTGCAACTCACCCACCCCATGGCGGCGCTGCACCAGGAGCTGAAACCAAAGAAGCACAAGGCGAAATCGCAGAGGGCGAGCTGGACGGAGTACGTGGAAAAGATGGGAGTTTAGCAGTTAGTGGTTAGCAGTCAGTGATCAGTAAACATATCAACATAAAACATATCAACGTATCAACATACAACAAATAAACAATGTCTGAAACCAAAGGATTTACTTCTTCGTTCGGTGCCATCGCGGCGGCTGTGGGCTCGGCTGTGGGATTGGGCAACATCTGGCGTTTTCCATATATCTGCGGACAATATGGCGGCGGGGCGTTCCTGCTCGTCTATCTCTGCTTTGTGTTCTTCATCGGCATGGCGCTGATGATTACGGAGTTTGTAATGGGTCGTCACACGCGGCGGACGCCGATATTCGCATACGAGACCCTCGCCCCCACGCCGAAACAGCGCTGGTGGCGCTATGCAGGTCTGCTGGGACTTATCACCAGTTTCCTGATTCTCGCGCTGTATCTCGTCATCTCGGGTTGGACGACCAACTACTTCGCCGAGGCGGCTGCAGGCCGTCTTGCAGGGCTCGACAGCAACGCGATAACCGAACACTTCAATAGTTTCTCCAACTCGGCGCTGCGTCCGATTGTGTTCATCGCCGTGTTCCTGGCCATCACGGCCGCGGTGATTGTGGGCGGTGTGCAGAAAGGCATCGAGCGGGTGTCGAAGATACTGATGCCCGTATTGGTGGTGCTGCTCATGGCGCTGTGTGTGCGCTCGGCCACGCTGCCCGGTGCCGCGAAAGGATTTGAATATCTCTTCAAACCCGACTTCACCCAGCTCACGGGACAGGGCATCCTCGCCGCACTGGGGCAGGCGCTCTTCTCGCTGTCGGTGGGCATGGGCGTGATGATTGTGTATGGCTCGTACCTGCCGAAAGAGGACAACCTGCTGAAGACTTCGATATGGATTACGGTGTGCGACACGCTGATTGCGATACTGGCCGGCATCGCCATCTTCCCGGCTGTGTTTGCCTGCGGACAAGACCCGGCGGGCGGTCCTGGATTGGTGTTTATGACGCTGCCTGCGGTGTTCAACTCGATGAACCCCGCCGAGGGGTTGCCGATCGGCACGATATTCGAGACTATCTTCTTCCTGCTGCTGGTGATTGCGGCGCTGACTTCGGCCATCTCGCTGCTCGAAGCGCTGGTGGCGTGGGGCAACGAATATGACAACAAGCGCAGCAGCCGCACCCGCAACACCATCATACTGTGTGTGCTGATGCTGGCGCTGTCGGCGGTGCTGTCGCTGTCGAACGGGGTATGGAGTGACTTCCATATCGGCAGCAAGACGCTGTTCGGCTTTGTCGATCAGCTTAACTCCATATACCTGCCGCCGCTCTGCTCGCTCTGTGCGGTGATATTCCTCGGCTGGGTGGTGAAGAAAGAGGTCGTGAAAGAGGAGCTCTCGAACCACGGCACCATTGCGACGAAGTGGTTCGGGGTGTTTATGTTCCTGGTGCGCTTCGTGGCGCCTATAGCTCTTGTCATAGTGCTGATAACGGGAATTGTGAATGGGTGAATACGTTGATAGGTTGATACGTTGATAGGTTGATAGGTTGATATGTTTACCGTTGATAGGTTGATAAGTTTAAAGGTTTAAGTGATTGAAATCTTTCAAAGTTCATAGTACGAAATTCCTAATTCTCGCCGTTGCGGTGCTGCTGGCGCTTGGGGGTTGCAACCCCGCGTCGAAGCCGGGGAAGGCGAACTTTCAGGTGAGCTACCAGCCGTTGCTTGACGGCATACTCTACCCGTCGCTGATACTGGGTTACAACAACTACTCGGGCAACGACGAGTTTGACCTGTTTGAGGCACGACTCACACCGCCCACGGACAACGCGGTGATGAGGATAGTGATAGACTCGTCGGCGTTGAACTACGAAACGGAGATACAGGAGACGCTGGGCAAACACGGCAACGAATACTCCGTAGTGCTACGTCCAAAGTGGAAATACGACGTGCTGCGCAACCTGCGACAGCCAGGACCGATAGACCTCACCTTCAGCTGCTATCTGGACGACGAGCGCGTGGGAGTGCGCAACCTGCACCTCACCTACCGCTCGGTGAACGAGTGTCTGCTCGCGGCACGCGACACGGCCGGGGAGCTGACGGACTTCAAATGGATGTTCTGCGCCTACGTGAACGAAGACCACACAGAGATCGACTCGATGCTGGCCGAGATGCTCGACCAAGGGGTGGTGAACAGGTTCACCGGATACCAAACCAAAGCCAACACACCGCAGCAGCAGGTAAGGGCTATATGGTACTATGCGCTGAACCGCGGCATCACATACTCGTCGATAACATGCACGGCCAACCCGTCGAAACGCAGCAACACCCAGCACATACGCTTCTTCGACGAGGTGTATCGCTACCGCCAAGCCAACTGCGTGGATGCCTGCGTGTTCTTCGCCTCGATAATGCGCAAGATAGGTCTCAAGCCCGTTATATTCGTCGAACCCTGCCACGCCTATCTGGGCTACTATACCGACAAGAAACGCAAGAACATAGCCCTGCTGGAGACCACTCTGACGGGATGGGTGAACCTGCCCGAGCTGGAGCGCTCGGTGGACAGCACAGGCCGCATAGCCGACAAACAGTGGGCAAAGGTGTCGAAATACCTGACCGACAAGCAGCGACAAGACTACCTCGACGGCAAAAGCGACATAGAGACGGTGAAACACCAGGTGGCGGACGCCCTGTTTGACAAAGCCACAAACTACGACGTGGACGACTATAACTCGAACAAAAAATACTTTCAAGACCCAGAGAACAACCAATACCGAGAGCTGGACATAGAGAAGCTGAGACAGCTGGTGCAGCCGATTCAGTGAGTGCGTGCCCGCACAGGGCATAGTTGTGAATTGTGATTAGTGATTAGTGAATTGACAAATGAAAATTAAGTATTAATTTTAAGTAAAACATATCAACACTTCAAACATATCAACGAACAACACATCAACAACAAAATACATTCATCATGAAACTCCAATTTATGGGAGCTGCCAAGGAGGTTACAGGCAGCAAGCACTTGATAACAACCAAGAAGGGATTGAAGATACTGCTCGACTGCGGCATGTATCAGGGCAAGGGATTGGAAACCGACGCCATGAACCGCGACCTTGGCTTTAACCCGTCGGAAATCGACTACCTCATACTCTCGCACGCCCATATCGACCACTCGGGATTGATACCCTATATCCACAAGCTGGGGTTCAACGGCACAGTGCTCTGCACGCCTGCCACACGCGACCTCTGCGCCATCATGTTGGCCGACGCGGGCAGAATACAGGAGTCGGACACCCACACCTTCAACAAGAAGCGTAAAGCGCAAGGATTGGAACCGGTGGAACCCATATACACCGAAGAGGATGCTCAGGCCTGCATGCAGTGTTTCATCAGCGTGCCCTATCACAAGAAATTCAACATCGAAGGCGAGGTTACAGTGGAGTTCTTCGACGCGGGCCATATACTCGGCTCGGCTTGCGTCTATCTCGAAATCAAAGAGGGACGCCGCATCATAAAACTGGGCTTCACGGGCGACATAGGGCGCTATGACAAGAAGATACTGAAAGATCCCGAACCGTTCCCGCAGGTGGATTACCTCATCATGGAATCGACCTACGGCGACCGGCTGCACACCACCCTCGACACCGCCGAGCAGGAACTGCTGATGGCGGTGCTCGACACCTGCACCAAAAAGAAAGGAAAACTCATCATACCCTCGTTCGCCATCGGACGCGCACAGGAGATCATCTATGCCCTCGACCGGCTCGTTCACCAGCGGCTGCTGCCCGATATCGACGTGTTTGTCGATAGCCCGCTGAGTGTGTCGGCTACGAACATCATGCGGCTGCACGAAGAGTGCTTCAACGACGACATCAAGGAGTTTATGCAGAAAGACAAAGACCCGTTCGGGTTCGACCGCCTGCAGTATATACAGAGCGTCGAGGCCTCGAAGGCACTCAACGTGCGCAACAAGACCTGCATCATCATCTCGGCATCGGGCATGATGGAGGCAGGCCGCGTGAAACACCATATAGCCAACAACATCGAGAACCCACGCACCACAATACTGTGCGTGGGTTACTGTGAGCCGACCACCTTGGGCGCTAAAATCATGAGAGGCGACAAGACGGTGTCGATATTCGGACGTCCCTACACGGTGAGATGCGACCTGAGACGCATCGACTCACTCTCGGGACACGGCGACTATAACGAGATGATGCGCTATATCGACTGCCAGAGCAAGTCGAGGGTGCGCCGTCTGTTCCTCGTTCACGGCGAAGCCGAGACGCAGCAGCATTTCGCCGAAACGCTGGAAGCCGCCGGCTGGAAAAACGTCCACATAGCCGATTGGCGCGAAGAAGTGGAACTGAAATAGTCTTTGGACTGTACCCTATGTGAAGTGAGAAAAGATAATCGTAACATTCCAATCCAATCATACGCAATGAACAAACCGAATATTAAAACAAGTGTAATAGCTTGTGCACTTGTTCTGCTTTTTGCCTCTTGCGGCCGTCAGAAGCAGCTCACCGATTATGTCAACCCCTTTGTAGGTACCGACGGGCACGGCCACACCTACCCGGGTGCCATCGTACCGTTCGGAATGATACAGCCAGGGCCGGACACGCGCCTTGAGGGTTGGGACGGCTGCAGCGGATACCACTATAGCGACGACACTGTGTATGGTTTCAGTCAGACTCACCTGAGCGGAACGGGATGCGAAGACCTCTGCGACGTGCTGCTGATGCCTATCGACAGCTCTTTCGATTATGACGGAAACACCATCACGGGCAAAAACTACCGTTCGCACTTCTCTCACAAGAAAGAGCAGGCACGTCCGGGTTATTACTCTGTCCATCTCGACCGCATCAATGCCGACGTGGAGCTGACCTGCGACACAAGGCGGGCGGCTCACCGCTATCGCTACGCCAACAACGGCGGCAACGGATTTGTGATAGATCTTCAGCACCGCGATAAATTGCTGTCGGGCAGAATCCGCTTTGTTGATGGTTTGATTGTGGGACATAGGGAAAGTGCCAGCTGGAATCCCGACCAACACCTGTTTTTCGCCATAGAGTGCGATCAGAAGATTGAGAACATAGACATTGTGAACGACAGCACCCAGGCGGTTGTGAGATTCGCCGACGGTGTGAAAGAGGTTACCCTCTGGGTGGCCATATCGGGAGTGGATGAAGATGGTGCTCTGCGCAACCTGCACTGCGGTGCCACGAAACCCTTTGACGAGATGCGCGTGGCTGCCGATAACTTGTGGAATGAGGAACTTTCGAAGATAACCGTCGAAGGCGGAAACAAAGAACAGATGAAATGTTTCTACACCGCGCTATACCACTGCATGACCTCTCCCTACCTCTGGAGCGACGCCGACGGACGCTATCGCGGACAGGACGGGCTGATTCATCAAACCGACGGCCAGCACGACATCTACACTGTGTTTTCGCTCTGGGACACTTACAGAGCTTTGCACCCCCTGCTGACTATAATCGACCGCAAACGCACCGAGGATTTTATTTACAGCATACTGAAGCACTATGAACAGGGCGGAGAGACAACAATGTGGGAACTGGCGGCGCATGAGACTCACTGTATGATAGGCTATCACGCCGCTCCCGTGGTGCTTGAGGTTGCCAATGCAGGAATACTCGACCAATGGCCCGACAGCTGCAAGTTCAAGCTGCTCGAAGGCTTGATGGCGACATCGAACCTGAATGAATACGGACGTGCCGCTTACGCACAACAGGGCTATCTCAGCAGCGAAGTCGATAACGAGTCGGTTTCGAAAACCCTCGAATATGCCTACGATGACTGGTGCATTGCGCAGTTTTCCTCTATGATAGGCTCTGTCGAGCAGGAGGCTACATTCCTGAATCATATCTACGACACCTACATCCATCGCTCGCAGTCGTGGAAGAACCTGATGGACGGGGACGGCTATATGCATCCGCGCCGCAACGGCGGTTTCATGACTCCGTTCGACCCGACGGAAATCAACAACAACTTCACCGAGGGCAACTCTTGGCAGTACAGCACCTACGTGCCTCACGATGTTTACGGATGGATTGAGCGCATAGGAGGGGAGGAGAAGGCTGGACGTTTCCTCGACTCGCTGTTCTATGGCAAGTCTGAGCTCAGTGGTCGCGACCAAGTCGATGTGACTGGGCTTATAGGACAGTATGCCCACGGCAACGAGCCCTCGCACCACGCCGCATACCTCTACACCTACGTGGGTCAGCCCGAAAAAACACAGCAGCTGGTGGACCGCATAGTCAAAACCCTCTACAGCTCCAAGCCCGACGGGCTCTGCGGCAATGAAGATTGTGGGCAGATGAGTGCATGGTATGTCCTCAGTGCCATGGGGTTCTACCCGGTATGTCCAGGCAGTGGCGAATATGTGACAGTGAAGCCGTTGTTCAAGAAAATAGAAGTCAAGTTGCCCGATGGTGGACGGTTATCGATAGACCGCAAGACCTGGCCGAACGGCAAATTCTGGCGGCAGGGCCAGTTCTTCGACCGCTCGGTCTCTTCCGTCGAGCCTCACGACCTCATAACCTCCGCGCCGCTTTTCGGCGACTGGTCACAGCGGTTCGACAGCGTTCGCACTGTCCAGCTTTCTCAATCAAGCTGTCAAGCGGATGCTCAGATATACTACACCCTCGACGGCTCCATCCCTGACACCAACTCAACTCGCTTCTCCGAACCGTTCGTCGTTGACAAGGATGTCTCTATACGCGCTGTCGCGTATTCGCCTGCCACGGGCTATAGCGCGGTGGTGACACAAAACCTGACACACTTCTCCGCCGACAAAAAACTCACTTACATCTCCGAACCCGACCCGCAGTATTACGAGAACGGCGCCGATGGTTTGGTGGACCACTTGTATGGACAACAGAACTACCGCATAGGCGGATGGCAGGGTTGGCAGGGCGATATGGAGGTGGTGATTGACCTGCTTGAGCCACGCGAGATACATTCCGTAGGTGCTTCATGCCTTGAGGACACTCGCAGTTGGATTTTCTTCCCTGTCGAACTCGAAGCCTGTGTGTCGGACGACGGCAAGGACTATCGTCTGTTCGCAAAAACCACAACTGGATATAATCCGGTGGCTGACCCCGCAGGCACAAAGGGAATCAAGACGTTCTCAGTCAAAGGCAACGCCAAGGCTCGCTATGTAAGATTGAAAGTGAAAAACTACGGCAAGATGCCAGCATGGCACATAAGCGCCGGCGAGCAGGCTTGGCTCTTCATCGACGAGGTGGAGGTCCAATAAACAAATCAGCCGACCAGTTCTAAACTGGTCGGCCGATTGCTTTTTTGAGGGGGGCTGTAGTCAGTGGCCGAATAATTTAACACTACCTTTACACAGACTTCATACAGACTTGATACAGAGTTTGGAGGTATAGACTATTGACAGTCAGTAGTATATGTTTAGTGTAATTGCTTACTGAACAGTATTCCAGTACTTTACGCTGTCTAAGTTAAGCCCATAGGCACCCTTATTGGCCTGCCACCACGGCAAAATATGTCAGCGCCTCGGTTGCACTTGCATTGATAAGACTGTGGGAATGGCCCTTGGGACAGTAGTGGCATTGCCCTGCGGTAAGGCGTTCTTCGACGCCGTCGTAGAGACAGCGAGCCTCGCCGCTCAGTATGTAGATCATCTCGCAGTTGGCCTCATGACAATGGTAGCCGATGGAGCAACCCGGTTCCAGACATCCTTTCATTATCTTGTTGACTCCGTCGAAGTATGCGCGGGTCTTGGTCACCCCCTCGCCGCCCTTGAAATGCAGCTCTTCGGACAATGCTATCTCGTTAAAATCTATGACCATATCAATCGGTTGTTAGGTTAAATCTCGGTCACCACGTTGCCGTAGTGGATTTCGTGCAGATATTCGTAGGCGCCGCAGAAGTTGTCGAGGTCCTCGGGGTTGTGGGCATCGCTGCCGACGACAACGGGTATGTGGAGAGTGTCCATATACTTGATTATCTCGCGCGAAGGGTAGAAGTCGTCGTGGCGCTTGCGGTAGATGCCGCGTGTGTTTATCTCGCATATCGTGCCGCTGGCGGCTATGAGGTCGAGTATGTCGCGCACCAGCGCTCGATACCAGGCATCCTGCTCGGAGAAAAAACGTCCGGCATTGTGCATCACTATCTTGTTGAAGTGGCCGATGATGGTGGGGCGGTTACGCTCGAGCATGTCGCACGACTGACGGAAGAACGCCTGGACGCCCTTGCGGATGTCGCCGCCGAAGACACGCTGGAGGCCTTCGTCATACACCTCGCGCTTGCTGCCGTCGATAAACCAGAGGTCAGCGGGGTCGCCGTCGGGGTTGGAGACGAGATGTACGCAACCGATACAATAGTCGAGGCTGCCTCGTTCGATAAGGGGGCGGAAGTCGTCGAGGAGATGCGGGATAAAGTCAATCTCGAGTCCGAGCCTCAGGGTGAGCCGCCCAGCATATTCCGCCTGAAGGGAGCGCACCTCGGCACAATAGCGCTCGAAGTCGCCGTCGGGCAGCGCGAAATGGTTCTCAAACGGCACGGGCGCATGGCTCGAGAAACCGAGGGCGGTGAAGTTGTGTGCGAGGGCGTAGTCGATGTAGTCGCGCAACTCTCCGTGCCCGTCGCAGTAGTGTGAGTGGGTGTGATAGTTGACCATCTTATAGTGTGTCGTACTTCGATGCCAGGTCTTTGGCCATATTGAAGAAGAAGGCAGCCACGTTGTTGAAGTCGAGGTTAAGGTCGCGACTCAAACCCACGCGGTCTTTGAAGATGGCCACGTTGTACCACTGGAGGCATTGGAACGAGCGGTGGAAATAGAGGCGTTTCAGCTCCTCGGAAGTGGGCTTATGACCCACGTAGGCCTCGAGCAGCGAGAGTGCTTTGTCGAAACCGGCGTTGCCGTAGCAGGCGATGTCGTAGATGGGGTCGTTCATGCCGGCGAACTCCCAGTCGAGGACATAGAGTTTGTCGCCGCTTATGACGAGGTTGGTAGGCTGATAGTCGCAATGGCACGGAACCGGCGTGACGTCGGCATGCGCGTCGCGCATACGCTCGAGTTGCTCTCTCAGCTCGTGGTACTCTTTGGGGTGGGTGAATCCCATCTCGCGGCAGTAGCGCTCGTAGTCGCTCAGACGGCCGAAGGCGTTATAGTCGCGGAAGCGCATATCGCTGGAATGAATCTTCTTGAGAGCCGCGACAGACATAGCGTTGTAGCTCTCGATGTCGGTCTCGGAGAGGATTGTTCCCTCGACATATTCGGCCAGCTTCTCGCCCGAGATGACCTCGACGTATGAGGTGGCGTTGTTCAGCCCCAAGCGGTTTATCTCCTGTATGTTGTCCCACTCCTCGACGCGGTCAACGAATTTCTCGGCAAACTTGCCGGGAACACGGTAGGTGTATTTCTTGCCGCGGGTTTCGACCACGTAGGTGTAGTTGCTCATACCGCCTTCGAGGCGTTTCACGATGGCGGCGTCCTGCGTGTGCATCAAGGCGTTTACTCGTGCTACGATATATTCTTCTACGTTCATTGCTGATAATTTTATGTTTGAAAACTCTGCAAAATTACACATTTTTACGGACTTTACACTTACGCAGAAAATAATATTATAGAAAGAACGGCAATGCTTTCGTGAAAATATTGTATATTTGCAATCTCGTTTTGTAGAGCAGAATATAACTTAACAACAATAAATCATGAAGAAATTTGTCACAGTAAAAGAAGCTGCCGCCATGATTAAGGACGGCATGACCGTTATGGTTGGAGGTTTTCTCGGTGTAGGTTCGCCCATCAAGCTGCTCGACCAGCTCGTGGAGAACGGCGTGAAAGACCTCAACGTCATCGCTAACGACACAGCTTATCCAGAGGTCGGTTTGGGCAAACTCATCACCAACCATCAGGTGAAGACCCTCACGGCTACCCACATCGGCACCAACAACAACACCATCGACCAGATGAACTCGGGTGAGTTGAAGGTGACGCTTCAGCCGCAGGGCACGTTGGCCGAGCAGATTCGTGCAGCCGGCGCAGGTCTTGGTGGCATACTTACACAGACGGGTCTTGGCACCGTGGTTGAGAACGGCAAGCAGAAAGTGACCGTTGACGGCAAAGAATATCTTCTGGAGAAACCCGTACACGCCGATGTGGCAATTATCGGAGCTAACATCTGCGACGAAGATGGTAACCTCGTCTATAAGGGCACCTCGCAGAACTTCTGCCCGCTGATGGCCACCGCCGCCGACATCGTGATTGTCGAGCCGCAGGAGATTGTCCCGACCGGCAGCATCAATCCTGAGAACGTGAAGACCCCCGGTATCTTCGTCGATTACGTAATCAGGGGGTAACTCAAACCTTTTAAACATTTCAACATTTAATAACAATGGCAGTAAAATCAATGCTTCGCGTCCGTATGAGCGCCAAGGACGCACACTATGGCGGAAACCTCGTTGACGGCGCACACATGCTTCACCTCTTTGGCGACGTAGCCACCGAGCTTCTCATCATTCAGGACGGCGACGAAGGTCTCTTTTGCGCCTACGATATGGTGGAGTTCAAGGCTCCCGTCTATGCCGGCGACTATATCGAGGCTTACGGCGAGATAACACATGTGGGCAACACCAGCCGCAAGATGAGCTTCGAGGCTTACAAGGTCATCAAGACCCGCCCCGACATCAGCGACAGCGCCGCTGACGTGCTTGAAGAGAAAATTCTCGTGTGCCGTGCTTCCGGTACCTGTGTAACTCCGAAGGATTGCCAGCGCAAGAACAATTAACAATACTTGGATAAATGAAAAAAGGGAGAACCATTATATGGTCTCCCTTTTTGTTTGCAATTAGTTGTATAATTAATCACTGCCTTTTGTTTAGATGAAATGTGAATTCGTGTTGCAGGTGTTTACCGAAAAGTGCGAGTACGCTCCAGTAGATGGCAACAAACAGTATTGTTACCAATGCGCTCCACAGGTCGCCTAACCATTGGTTTACTAAGAGAAACAGCGTGACCATAAGCACTCCGGGCAGTATGTAGGCTATGGCGGCGGCTTTCAGTCCTAACCCTTTGTCTATGCCGACTACCACTTTGTCGCCAGTGTTGTACTCTTCCCAATCGGCGGTCTTGATTATTATCTCTTTGGCTTTACTCTCGGCGAAGCCGCATTTGCCGTGAGCCTCGCAGCTGGAGCAGGCCGACTGCGCCTCGATTTGCACGGTAACCTCGCCGTTTCCGACCTTGGTTACTATGCCTGTATGTTCCGCTATGGTCATTGTCCGATAACTTGAAACTTAAAAGTAGAAACTAAATAACCCTCTCCACATCCTTTTCTTCGACCCATCCGGAGTTGCCGTCGGCCGCTTCGATTTTAAGCCATTGGTCAATCTGGTCTTCGACGGTGACTTTAGTGCCGCTGTGCAGTTCGAATTTGTCCACGCTGCCAGCATCGGGCGATCCCTTCACGTTCAGCACGGTGGTCATGACGATGGCTTCGTCGGGATGGTGCCAGTAGCGGTTTGAGGCGAAGGCGGTGTATATAAGCGGGAGCATAGCCACCAGCGCGAGCACCGCAACCCAGAACGCCGCCTTGCGCAGCCCGTAGAACTGTGTGCACAGGAATATGACCAAAGCGGCGGCAAACAGCGCAGTAAGCACGGCTATCCACGTCAGCCAGAAGCCCGTGGTGTGGTTGCGGACGGCTTTGTCGTGCCAGCGTGTGATGAAAAGTTTGGGTACGGGTGTGATATTGTTGGTGATTTTGGTGTTGGCGAGGGACAGGTTCTCCATTGTCTCTTTGTCGCCGGGTTTCAGCCGCAGGGCTTTCTCGTAGAAGAGTATCGCTTTGGGGAACTCGGCAGTGCGGTAGAGAGCGTTGGCGTAGTTGTAGTAGAGTTCGTGGCTGCGGAAGCCTTGCTCGACAAGAGTACCGTATTCAGCCACGGCATCTTGGTAGCGAGCCGCGCGGTAGGCGGCGTTGGCTTTGGAGAAGCAGGCATCGGCGTCTTTGACTGGTGCGGGCGACGAGGCGGTTACGGGGGCTTGGATATTCGAGTATTCGGTGTGGTCCGCGCTTGCGGTGTCGTAATCCAACTGTCCGCAGACGCCGCTCAACGGGAGAAGCATAAGTGCCAGCACGAAACTGAGGGTGCGTATCATGTCAAGGGCTTTGTTGTAGATGGACTGTTTCTTCTGGCTGCTGTCGCCAGGTGCGAAACGGGCGAAATCGACCTCTTTCAAAGTGTCGTTGATGACGGTTTGGCGATCTTCGGGCACAGCTTTCTCGTTCAGGCAGTCCTGCACTGTCTCGCTGCTCAGCTTGGAGAGCGAGATGTTGAACTTGTCGGCCAGGCAGCCCCAGATGGCTTTGTAGATTTCTTCGTAGAAGCGCTCGTCGTCGCCGGAGTTCATGTGCTTTTCGGCGCGGCGCAGGCGTTTCTTGGCTTCGCGTGTGGCGCGGCGCAGGCGAACACCTGCGATGTCCTTGTTGGCCTCCTGGCGGTGACGCCAGACGAGATAGGAGGCCAAAGCCAAAAGCACGACCAGGATTTCGACAATCCAGAACCACAGATGGTTGGAACTTTGATTGTTGAATTGTGAATTCTGAATGGAAGAGTCGGGCGTCTTTATGTAGTTGATGTCCTCCCTGACCCCTTGGTGGTCGCCGCTCGACGAGTTCTGCATCAGCTTCGGGTCGCCTTTCTCGATGGTGATTTTCTGAGCTTCGACAGAGCGTGTCTCGTATTTGCCTGTCGAGGGGTCGAAATAGGAGAACTGGAACTCGGGAATCTCGTAAAAGCCTTCGCTGCGCGGAATCAGCACCCATTTGAAGGTGCGGCTGCCGCTGATGCCGTTGGCTGTGCGGCTTATCTTGTCCTCCACATCGGGGTCGTAGGCCTCGAAGATGTTGGGGAAGTTGACCGACGGGTTGTCGATAAGAGTCAGGTTGCCCTGACCTTTAATGGTGATGCTGTAGGTGATGGCTTCGTTAACGCGGGTCTTGTCTTTGTCCACACCGCCGCTAATGTCGAACGAGCCCACGGCACCGTCGAAGCATTGCGGTGCGCCGCCGGGCAGCTGCTTGACCTTCACATTGAGCGGGTTGGTCTTCAGGGTTATCTGTTGCGGGTCGGGGCGTGACGCCTGAATGGTGAAAAAGCCGATGTTTATGGGTTGCGACGTGTAGAACACAGCTTGTATCGGCAGGTCCATCACGTCGATTTTCAGACTTCCGTCTTCCTGTGCATACAGCGCTTCGCGTCCGAGCTCATAGGAGATGTAGCGTTTGCCGTTGATGGTCTCCTGCTGCGGTTTTATGTATTTCTGGTCAAGCAGCAGGTTCTCTGACCAGAAGCCTTTCTTTTCGGGTGCGTGGAAACCGCTGGTTAAACTGAAATCTATGCGTGTGTAGATTTTGTAGGTCAGGATTACCTGTTCGCCTTTGTAGGGATTGTTCTTGTTGATGCTGATTTTTGCAAAAATGGCATCGGCATCGTTCTTGCCGGCAGGGTCGTAGGTTGGCTGTTGCGGTGCGGCATTGGCATACGGATCCATTTGTTGCATCATCTGCTGCATCTGCTTGTGCATGGCTTCAAACGGGTCTTCATCGTCGTCGTCAAACATGCTGCCGTAAGGACTTCTGCGTCGTTGTTGCTGTTGTTGAGGACGTGCGGCTTCTATCTTTATTTGTCGCGGCTGGGTACTGTACCGGGTGCCGTTTATCACGCAGCTGGCCGCTCCGATGGTGGCGGTGCCCTCGCTTTCGGCCATCACGGTGTAGGTGAAGCCTTGAGACTTCTTCCAGTTCACTATCTGGGTCATACTGCCGCGACCCATAACTCTCAAACCGCTGAACTGGGGGTCTTTTAAATCGCTGAAATCGCCTCCGCTCACCATCACTTTCACCTGGAACGGCGAGTTGGCGTATGCTGTCGATGGGGCTTCGACTCGTATCTCCTGTGCATTGGTGCTACCTATTAGCACCATTATTGCAGCAAATATAAATGTTCTTATCTTATACACCTCACAATTAACTTAAAACTAAAACTTGAAACTAAAAACTACCAATCTTTCTCAATTCGGGCACTCTGTGCCTGAACAGCTTTTGCCTGCTGCTCTTTCATGGTTTTCTTCTCGTTGTTTTCCATAGCCTTCAGCAGTCGTTCGGCATCTTTCTTTTGTGATTCCGAGGGCTGTTGCTGTTGTTGTTGGTCTTGCTGTTGTTTATCTTGCTTGTCTTGCTGATTCTGTTGCTGTTGGTTTTGCTTGTCCTGCTGGTCTTGTTGGTCTTTGTTATCGCTTCCGCCACCGCCACCTTGCTGCTGGTTTTTGACCAGTAGTTTCTTTGCCAGAGAGAGGTTGTACTTTGTATCCTTGTTCTTCGGGTCGATCTTCAAGGCCTCCTGATAGTCGCCGATGGCCTGTTGGAACTCTTGCTGTCCCTGCTCTTGGTTCAGCAAGCCTTTCTGCAAGTGACTGTTGCCTCGGTTGTGGTAGGCATGGCTTTTGTTTTTGTCGCTTATCTTGGAGTCTTCGATGGCAGCGCTGTAGTGCTTGATGGCTTCGTCGTAGTAGGCTTCGTCTTTTGTTTTCTGAGATTTGCGGTATAGTGAGTTGCCTAGGTTGTAGCGTGAGGTACTCGAAACTGTATCGCGTGAAAGTGCCTTGCGGTACGATGTCTCGGCGTTGTCGTATTTCTCTTTTTTGTACATTCGGTTGCCCTCTCGCAACAGCTTGCGTGTCGCGCTGTTCTGCGCCTGCAATGCAATCGGCAGAAGGGCAATCGCTGTCATTATAATCAGTCGCTTCATTTGCGTTTGAGTATTTTGTCCAGGTTTAGTTTGTGGTTGGTACGTTCAAAAAGCATCACTTCGAGCAAGAGGCAGAAAAGTGCCGCAATAAGTGGATACATGTAGCGGCTTTCGTATTCGGCGAACATAGCCTTGCCCATGTTGTCTTTCTCCAGATGGTCGATACGGTCTATTATTTTGTCTATTCCAGCATTCACGTTTCCTGCTCGCACGTAAATACCGTCTCCGGCATGGGCAATTTCTTTCAGGGTCTTTTCGTCCATACGGGTTGTCACGGTGTTGCCCGAACGGTCATATTTGAAGCCTGTGCGCACTCCGTTCGTGTACCGTGGTATCGGTGCTCCCTCTTCGCTACCCATGCCTATGGTGCATACAACAATGCCTTCCGACAGCGCTTTGGCTGCAGCGGAACGTGCGTCGTCCTCAAAATTTTCGCCGTCCGAGATGACGATGATGGCTCGTGAGTTTTTCTTCACCCATGTCTGGTTCTCGTCGCCGTAGCCGAAGGTCTGCATCGCTTTCTCGATGGCATCGCCTATGGCGGTTCCCTGTGTGGCTATAAGGTCGCAGCTCACTTGGTCGAGGAACATCTTGGTGGCGCTATAGTCGTTGGTCAGAGGCATCTGGATGAAACTTGTGCCGGCAAACACCACCAACGACACGCGGTCGCCGCCGAGTCCGTTCAGCAGATTGGCCACAATGCGTTTGCTGCGTTCCAGTCGGTTGGGTTGTATGTCTTCGGCCATCATGCTGTTCGAGATGTCGAGGCAGATGGCTACGTCGCTGCCTTTTTGGTCGCCTTGCACCATCTTGCTGCCTACCTGCGGGTTTGCCCAAGTGATGATGAGTAATGCCAACGCCAGCAACAGAAGGGTCATCTTAATTATAGGGCGGACTTTCGACTGGTCGGGTATCAGGCGCCCAAACATCTGACGGTCGGCAAATTCTCTCAATCTGCGGCTTTTGCGGTATTGAATCCAAACCCACAGAAGCGCCAGCAAAGGCACTGCAATGAGTAGGTAAAGTATATCGGGATGTTGGAAATGTATCATTGGGGTTGCGTGAATGTGTTATTGTGTTAAAGCGTTATTGTGTAAATGCGTTAGTGAATGGCAGTCAAAAGCTAAAACATTATGGTGTTGTCCTGAAATAGGCCATACCCAGCAGCAGCTCCAGTGCAAAAGCTATTACGGCTACCAGAACCCACGGCAGGAACTCGTCTTTGGTTTGACGGTATTGCGTCACGTTTATCTTGGTTTTCTCCATTTGGTCAATCTGCGAGAAAATGCTCTTCAGCGTTTTCTTGTCTTTTGCGCGGAAATACTGCCCCTCGTTGGTTGTGGTGGCCATCTGGTCGAGTAGTTTCTCGTCTATCTCGCAATCCACATAATATCTCGTACCGTCGGGTGCATGTGCCACCGACCGTCCGTTGGTGCCCACTCCTATGGTGTATAGCCTTATGCCGTACATCGCCGCCATCTCGGCTGCGCTGCGTGGGTCGATGCTGCCTTGGTTGTTCACTCCGTCGGTCAGAAGTATTATCACCTTGCTTTTTGCTTCGCTGTTCTTTATTCGGTTTATGGCCACCGCAAGGCCGTCGCCCAAAGCGGTGCCGTCACGTATAGTGCCGCTTTTCACCGCACCGAGCTGCGACAACAGTATGTGATGGTCAATGGTCACGGGCACCTGTGTGAATGCTTCTCCAGCGAAAACCACCAATCCTATGCGGTCTTCCGAGCGTCCGTTGATGAATTCTGCAGCTACGGTCTTGGCTGATTCAAGTCGGTTGGGTTTGAAGTCTTCTGCCATCATGCTGCCGCTCACGTCGATGGCAAGCACAATGTCGATACCATCGACATTCATCTCCTCGCGGCTCAGCTGGCTCTGCGGACGTGCCAACGCCACTATTATTGCCGTCACCGTCACCATACGCAGCACGTAGGGTAGGTGGCGTAGCCGTTGGCGCAGAGTTTTATTAAATCCCTTGAACAGACCTATGTTCGAAAACTGCAGGGCCGCTTTCTGCTTGCGGTATCTGAATATATACCATGCCACGAGCAGCGGCACCAGAAAGAGGAACCACAGAACCCACGGATATTGGAATGTCAGATTATGCATTGTTACGAATTGAAAAATAACTAACTATTAATTGAAATGGACACAGGCTACTGACTATTGACTGCCGACTGCTGCCGGCTGATGTCCGCCAGAGCGTCGACAAATTCCACTGCGTGGTTCATCGCCTGTGTGTGTTCGTTTGGTAGGGGCTCGCCTTTGGCGAACTTCACCATGTCGGCTGTGCGCAGCATCTGCCGCAGTTTTGCCTCGCAGCCTTCGTTGAAGGCCTTGCTGTCGTGGTATGCCTCAAGCGTTTCTTCGCTGGTCATGTCCGTCGAGTTTATGTTCCACGCCTCTTCAAGGTAGTTACGCACGATGTCGGTCAGCTCGGTGTAGTATTCCTTCACCTTGCCCGACTGCCACATCTCTTTGCGCCGCAGCGCTTCCAGCGCTTTCAGGGCCCGCTCGTCGGGCGGTATGACGGGCTCGGGGTGCAGCTCTATTATCGGCTTGTGGGCTTTCATGCGCTTGACGATGTAAATGATGCCCACAATTAAAGCTGCCACCGCAAGTCCGAGCAGTATCCAGCGGAAAATCTCCCAAAACGTGTATTTTACCTTTATGATGGGTGCGATGTCCTTTATCTGCACGTTCACCGTATCGACACCTTCGACGTCGTTCACCACCAGTACCAGAGAGTCTTCCTCGCCAAGTTTTATGCTGTGGTCGCCTTCGTCGAAACATGTCAGCGTGGTGTACTGCATTCCCTTTGTCGTGTCCACCCACTGTTTCAGCGCTACCACGCCGTTCTGATTCAGTTCTTCCATAGTGCGGTAGTTCTCCACACCTTTTATGCTCAGAGTCACTTGGTCACCTATGGTGATGTTGTTCGTGTCCAGCTGGTAAATCACCTGTGCTGACCCAGACAAACATAGCACGATGGCAATCAAAAACAAACAAATCTTTTTCATCCTATAAATCAAGCATTCAAACAATCAAACAAATCTTCAACCTCTCATCTTGAACAGTTTTAGCAACGGTTTCACAAAGTCCTCACCCGTGAGAACCTCGGTGTTGTCGATGCCGTATCGCTGCATAATCCGCTTCACTTCGTTTTCGTATGTCGAATATGTTTTGGCGAACTGCTCACGTGTCTCGCGACTCGATGTGTCAACCCACAGCGTCGTAGCGCTCTCGGGGTCGTAGAACTTAACAAGTCCCAGGTCGGGCAGCCGTTTCTCTTTCTCGTCGGCAATTCTTATCGCCACCAAGTCGTGTTTTTCGGCTGCAATCTTCAGCGCCTCGTCGTAGCCGTCGTCGTAGAAGTCGCTCAGCAGGAACGCCGTGCAGCGTTTCTTGATGACGTTGGTGAAATATTTCAGCGCCGTTGTTATGTCGGTACCGTTGCTTTCGGGGCGGAACGTGATAAGTTCTCGGATGATGCGCAGTATGTGGGTGCTGCCTTTCTTTGGCGGGATGAATTTTTCAATCCTGTCGCTGAACATTATCACCCCGACCTTGTCGTTGTTCTGTATGGCCGAGAACGCCAGCGTTGCAGCCACCTCGGCCACCAGCTCTTCCTTGAATTGGTGGTGTGTGCCGAATCGGTTGCTCCCGCTCACGTCCACTAGCAGCATGACCGTCATCTCGCGCTCTTCCTCGAACACTTTCACATACGGGTGGTTAAGTCTCGCCGTCACGTTCCAGTCGATGTCCCTGACGTCATCGCCATACTGGTACTCACGCACTTCGCTGAACGCCATACCGTGCCCCTTGAAGGCACTGTGGTACTCGCCCGAGAACATCTGTTGCGAAAGTCCCCGCGCCTTAATCTCAATCTTGCGTACTTTTTTCAGTATATCCTGATCCATGATATCTAGTCTTTTCTAGTACATCTAGCCTCTCTAGTTTTACTAGTTCCACTAGTCTTTCATCAGGGAACATCCACTCGGTTGAGAATCTCGTTCACCATTTCTTCGCTTGTCACGTTTTCAGCTTCTGCCTCGTAGGTCAGGCCGATACGGTGACGCAGCACGTCCATCGCCACAGCACGGACATCTTCGGGAATCACATAACCTCTACGTTTGATGAATGCGTATGACCTTGCAGCCAAAGCCAGGTTTATGCTTCCACGGGGCGATGCGCCGTAACTGATAAGTCCTTTCAGCTTCTCCAAGCCGTACTGGTCGGGATAACGGGAAGCGAATATGATGTCCGTGATATAGTTCTCGATCTTCTCGTCCATATAGACGTCGGCCACCACGTTGCGGGCTTTGATTATGTCTTCGGGCTTAAGTATGGGGCGCTGTTTCTCAAACTCGCCATGTATGCTTTTGTGGAGAATCTGACGCTCTTCGTCGCGTTGCGGATAGTTGATGACCACTTTCAGCATGAAACGGTCAACCTGGGCCTCGGGTAGGGGATAGGTGCCCTCCTGCTCGATGGGGTTCTGCGTTGCCATCACCAGGAACGGCTCGTCAAGTTTGTAGGTTGCCTCGCCAATCGTCACCTGGCGCTCCTGCATGGCTTCGAGCAGGGCGCTCTGCACCTTTGCCGGCGCGCGGTTTATCTCGTCGGCCAGTATGAAGTTCGAGAAGATAGGTCCTTTCTTAACCAAGAAGTTCTCGTTCTTCTGGCTGTAGATTAACGTACCGATCAGGTCGGCGGGCAGCAAGTCGGGTGTAAACTGAATTCTGCTGAATCGCGCGTCTATCGCCTGCGCAAGGCTTGTGATGGTGAGCGTCTTTGCCAATCCCGGCACACCCTCGAGCAGAATGTGGCCGTTGCTCAGCAAGCCAATCATCATGCTCTCCACCATGTGTTTCTGACCAATGATGTTCTTGCGCAGTTCCATAACTAGCGCATCGACAAAAGCACTCTCGCGCTCTATGCGCTCGTTCAGCTCCTGTATGTTAACTGTCTCGTTCATATTTGTGTATTTTTTTGTTATTGTTCGTTCCAATCCCGCCGTTCTCGCGGGAACATTATTTATTAACGCCTCCCACATGCCTTTATTGTGGCTGTCGCAGAAAAAATGAGCGACCGTTCTATAGGCCGCTCGGTAACGCACTATCGTTCATTTCTGGATTACCGCAGGAGCATAACGGTTCCGGTCTTTGTCTTGTAGGATTTTTTCAGCGATTTTGAAGAATATTTCAACTGCCACACGTAAGCCTCTTGTGGGCATAGTTTTCCGCCGTGAGTTCCATCCCAACCTTCAGTTGGATCGTCACTGTGGTAAACCAAAACTCCCCGCCGGTTGTAGATGTCGATGCTCACCAGTTCCACATCTCTTCCGACCACTGAGAATTTGTCGTTTGGTTCTTTTTCAGGCGTAAACGCATTGGGTATCCATAGGGACTCTCGGTCAATGTAAACCCACGCTTCGGCGGTGTCCTGACAATGAGAGTTCCTCACAACCAGAGTTACCTTCAAGCTGTCATTCTCGTCGTGGGTGTGGTATATTATGGTTCTGTCGTTTTCGTCCACCAGAATGCCATTGATATACCATTCTCTTCCGATGTCTGTTGATAGGTCGGATGCGGTGAAATTCATGTCGTTGGGAGAAAGATGCGCAGGCGTGATATTCAATAGAGCCTCAGCGATGTCTATACGATCCATAGTAACTCTTTTTGTCGAAGGACATAAATCGCCTGCGGTTACTGTATAAACTCCGTAGTCACCTATCGGCTCGACCCAAATCGTGTCCTGCTGTTCGTGGTTGTAAAGCAGTGTGTCATCCGGATCTGCGTGCCAGAATAGGGGCTCAACGGTATCGGAGTACACATGGACAACCAACATGGTCATCTCACTTTTGCAGTTTATTTCGGATTCAATTACAAGTTCGGGTGCTTTCTTGACTTTCAGGTTCAAGTTTGTAATGTGGCACTCTCCCCATTCCCCTGTTCTGACAATATAGTTTCCAGGTTCGGTGTAAAGTGTATTTTCGATTTCGAACGCGGTTCCTTCGCATATTGTGGAATCTAAATACGCTGTATCTTGAGACACAGAGATGTACGCTCTCAAGGTATCGCAGTTGTCGGGTATTGCGGCCTCGATGACGTAAGAGTTCCCGGCCTCGATTTGAAACAGGTAAATGCTGTCGTGTTCACCGATGTCAACACCGTTATTCAGCCATGTTACCTGAAGGTCTTCTTCGATGCCTCGTAGCTTGAAATGGATTTTGTCTCTTCCGCAAAGTCTTATGGTGTCGCTCCTGTATGTAATATCGACATCGTTTGCGAAAAGCCAGTACCTCAGATTGTTTGTGGACATACCTGCAATATATGCATAGCTCTCCCTGTTTCCGCGTCCGTAAACGATGGCTTGCACTTTGCTGTGGTTTGATGTTATGTTGTGAACGCCCTCTGGCGCAGACACTTTTGTGAAGCTGTAACCGCACGCAAGAGGCGTGAAGTTTAGATGCTCACCGTCAAATCTGACATAAGCAGTGTCTGTTGTTCGTGCGGTGATGTTCACATAGTGTTGCTGTATTGCTGCGGTGTTCACCGTTTGAAACCGCATCGACGGAGGTCCTTGCTCAATAGGTGGTATATATACAGTCGAGGGGTCTCCTATATTGTGGAATTGGTTGAATTCGTTTCCCTCAGTGATAGTGTCCACACCCATGTATAGGAACACACATGCCTGTTCGCTGGTTTCTATCAGGTAACCGTCGGTTTCACCTCCATGACTGGCTGCAAGTTGCCGTAACTCTATGAGAAAAGTTTCACCCTCGGCAAGTGTGTGTACAGAGTCGCCGTTGAAACGCACCTCGCAGTTGTCGGCGGCAGAAGTCACCTCGACGAGGTCGCTTCCGGCTCCATAGTCGTAAGTCGGTATTACCAAGAACCGTCTTCCCCAGTATTTTGTGGGTGTCGTCTGTTCATACAGGTGGTCAAGTGTGCTGTTTACGGCGTTGTTGCCCAAACGGACATTACATTCCATCGACCCTTGGAATGCGGCGAATGGCTTTCCGTTTGAAAAGACCTTGGCGCCTGAGAAGGATCTCGATACACCATCGCGCATCAGTTGGAACGTTTCACCGGCCATAAGCATGGTTCGCATGGTGTCTTGAGGTCCAAATGATACGGTCAAAAGGTAAGGATATTCGCTATACTGAAACAGTACCGCCGTGTTTGAGCGAAATAAAATACACAATTCAGTGCTGTCCTCCACTGCCACGAAACCAATCTCATCGTAGTCCATGGCGTTGCTGCCGTCGAACGTCTGCATGATGTAAGTTGTGTCCAGCAGCTCCGTAGGCAGAACTGAAGTCATGTCAAACATTCTAAACCTGAAATTTGACGCATACAATGCTATAGGCTCGTCGCTGGTTACATGCACGCCTGTTCCCAATACCTCCCCGTAGGGCAAGCCGTGAGCTGCATCATAAGGCAGGGTAACCCGAACGACTTCACCTGGCTGAGCAACGACAGTGTCAGCCCATCCTGACTGAGGGATGCTGACTTGTATTTCAGTTGTATATGATGCCGCCGCCACAACCGACAACTCTGGAAAGTCACCTTCACCATCGAAATTCTCGACATTGTGCAAAAACATCAGCCAGAAATCGCGTCCCTCCATACTGTTGTCGCATTGTCCCCACGCAGGGGCGCCTCGTACACTCAGTAGTAAGAGGATGCATGCCGCAACCCTTTCGACCAATCGGTGTATGTGTTTGTTGGGTTTCATATAAGACTAAAAAATAGCCTTTATTATAAAACGTACCTTTAAGATAAAAATTGTTTTGTCAACATATAAAATCAACACTTTTTTGGATTCAAGTAGGTTGCAAGGTTCTCTAAGTGGATTGGCTCCGTAAGGTGCTGTTTGTTAGTGTGGTATCGTTTTTTTTGAAGGATTGGGGATGACGGATTATCAGGCGGTGTGATAATCTGCGTTAAGTCAATGTTATAGCCGTATCAACTCTATGTTAACGCTATGATAAAGATATGTCATGTCTATACCTGGAATGGTTGCCGGACATATTAATGCAGGTAGCTGATTTTGGTGGTCACTTTTGTGTTCTGCGACGGGATTAAGTTGACGGGTTAATAATTCACTTTGATTTTGATTTTGGAGGGGCGGGTGAGGATCAAGGAATCGCTAGGTGTGGCAGTCGCAGGAGACGCTATATGAAATAGTTTTTTCTAAAAAGATTGGAGAAATAAAAAAAAATGTTATCTTTGCTATCTATTGTATGTGTAAATATGACAAATAACAAATTAATTAATAATATTTTATGAAAAGTAAAGGATTACTTCTCGGCCTTTTTGCAGGTCTGGTGCTTTGTTTTTCTTCAGAGGCAAACGCACAATTAAAGGAAATCGGCCCGAACAACATTGGTGGCAGGGTGTCATGCCTTCTCGCTGACGGCGAAAATCTGTATGTGGGATCCGCCTTGGGTGGCATATTCGTGAAAAACATATCCAATGCGTTTGATGCGTGGCAGTTGGTGCCATGTACTCTCGCTGATGGCTCGAAACTTACATTGCCTGTGACAAGCATGGTAAAGCGAGAGAACGGAAGCATATACATCGGCACGGGCGAGAGGGGATATTTGGTGGGAGTTGACACTGGTGCGATGGCTGCACGCGGACGTGGTATTTGGAAGATGCAAAACAATGCGTTCACGCAGTTGATAGACCCAAATACGAACAATGATTTTTATTTTATCAACGAGTTGGCTCTTTATGAAAACGGTTCGGTCCACCGTCAGTTTGCCGCTACGGAGAACGGATTGTACACGACAACAGACGACTGGGCCACGTGTACAAAGATATTCGACGGTATGGTTCGTGATATAGAGGTTGTCGCCACCAGAAAAATGGTTTATTTCACTGTGCCTGGCGCAATATATCGTATTTCCAACGTGGAGGATGAGGCAAGTGTTGCGTCACCAATCTGTATAACTACAAATGAACCTCTTTTCTCCAATGCCGGTGGAAATATAAAAATTGCTGTGGCCCCTTCAAACGCAACTTATTTCTATGCTATGGTGTTTGACGAGGAGGGTTCTTTCGATGGAGTGTATCTTACACGTGACCAGCAAACATGGTTGAAACTCAACACATCGTCTGTGCTCCCATTTTCTACGTATAGGACAGGTAATGACTGCGGTAGTATTATTGTAGATGCGAACGATTCGAAAAAAATATATGTGGGAGGAGAGACTATATGGACAGGTAAGGGATATATTGACAATTCCATATATCAGTGGACAAAAAATTCAAACAGTGAGGCGTCGCTAAATATGGGCGACTATATGTCTTATGTATACAACAATCCGATGGCTGTACACTCTGGCATAAGGCAGATTCTTCAACTTGGGGATTCCTATGTAATTGCAACCAATGGTGGAGTATATCAAAGTGCCGACTTCGACTTTTTTGATAATATTTCATACGGTTTGAATTCTGTTGCTGTTGTGGATTTTGCAGTGTGTCCCGATGGTTCGTTGATTATGGGTGCCACGGATATGGCATGCCCGTTTATTGCCGCCCGTTCGGGTGTGTACAACTCGGATGTAAACCACAGCGCCAACATAATTTTTACGGGTAGCGGATCACAGCCGGCAGCATCGCGTTTCCAGCAGATAGCACCTTCGGCTCACCGTGGTCTTTTCTTGTCGGCGGATAACATGAATTTTGGTCGTACATACAATGACTATAGCAACTACACTCAGACACAGACGTGGACTACTGGTCAGGAGTTTTTGAGCAATGTTCCTTCGCTTGGCTATAAGAAACCGGCACTTGTCTTGTGGGAGACTATGAACAACACATCAATCAAGGATTCTCTTACGGTTCACATTGATACATTGGGTGTGATTATACGTGGAGGGGAGAGAATACAATTGAACAAGAAAGATTCGGTTGATAATGCAGGACGTCCCCTGAATACGGTATTCAATCCGTTGCCGTTCACCATTCAGCCAGGCGACAAGATGATGTTCTCGCATCCGTCGTTCTTTGGATATCCCTTTGAATATACTTTCACGGAGACATATAACCTGACATCAGAGCATACGACGATTCGCGTATCATCACCATATCACAGCCGCGTATTGCTGACTGCAAAATACAAATCGGGTACTACAGATGTGATGAGCACAGTATTGATGTCATGGAACCCAATGGATTTTAGGAGGGTGTGGTCTCAGGATGAGAATTCTGCCGGTAATTTCGCCGGGACTATGCAGTGGGCAAAATTGTTCCTCGTTAAAGCCAACGAAGGCTATGATATACGCCATGTGGCCATGTCGCAAAATGGAGATGCGGCCTATGCTGCAGTGTCTGATACGTTGCACAAGGCATATTTCATCCTTCGCAACAGAGGTCTGAATGCCATAGACATGAAAGATACAAATGCTGCAACCAAAGGGTATTTCAACTATCTGTCACCGCAGTGCCAAATGATAAAGGATACCTTGAAGTTTAACGGCAGCGCTCTGTTTGGCCGTCCGGTCACATCTATGACCGTTGACCAGCGTGATGGCAAAGATTGTCTCGTTGTCACGTTTGGCGGCTTTGATGATACAGAGCCCAATGTCATAGTATTTAACAATGCAACTCAGGAGTCGTATACCCCCGCTGCAAAATCTGTGGCCAATGCAAAGATTCCCGCATATTCAACAATGATAGAGTTCACGACGGGAGATGTATATGTGGGTACAGAGGAGGGCATATTCAAGACTTCAGAAACGTCGTTTGCAGGTACACCCTCATGGGAAACCTACGGTGAGTTCAAAGGTGTCGCCGTTACTGCAATGCATCAGCAGATTGATACTCTCAAGAGTATTTCTTTAATGACACACAATGGTATAAATGAGGAAGTCAATGTTTATTCCAAGACGAAATATCCGTATGCAATGTATTTCGGTACATACGGACGCGGTATTTTCATGGATATGAAACATGTTACGGATAAAGATAGCAACCTATGTGACCCGACACTGCTTGGTGTTCCCGAGGTGGTAGAAACAAATACAACCAGTATCTCCCTCTATCCCAATCCTACAACATCATTCACCACTATGGACCTTAATATCGCAGAAAGTGCAAACACGATGGTACGAGTATTTGACATAAGTGGCAAAGTTGTCATTGAGGAGAATTTCGGGATACTGAATGAAGGCAATCATAAGAAACAGCTGAATTGTCAGGCATTGCGGAAGGGTGTTTACCTTGTTAACGTTGTTAGCGGAAAGGCCACAACTACCACGAAGCTTGTTATCAGATAACAATAGTTTGTCCCAGCAAAGGGGTGCGGCTATCCGACCGACACCCCTTTTTTAATTTAACGGTCGGCGACCTGTTATATATGTCAGTTGATGTAGGCTGGGTCGCAGCAAATAATTTTAATTTTCAATTAAATGAACACAGATCTCGTAAAAGAACTCCAGTGGCGTAATATGATTCACTCCATGATGCCGGGCACCGAGGAGCAGCTCGCCAAAGAGATGACTACCGCCTACGTCGGCATCGACCCTACGGCCGACTCTCTCCATATCGGTCACCTCGTAAGCATCATGCTCCTCAAGCATCTCCAGCTTGCTGGACATAAGCCTCTCGCCGTAGTGGGTGGCGCAACAGGTATGATCGGCGACCCATCCTTCAAAGCCGCCGAACGTCGTCTCCTCACCCCCGACGAGGTGCAGCATAATGTTGACTGCATCAAGCGTCAACTAGAAAAATTCCTCGACTTCGACAACCCCGTCAACGGCGCCGAGATTCTCAACAATTACGACTGGATGAAAGACTACCTCTTCCTCGACTTCATCCGCGACGTGGGCAAGCACATAACCGTCAACTATATGATGGCGAAAGACTCCGTCCAGAAACGTATGGAGACAGGCATCTCCTTCACCGAGTTTTCCTACCAGCTCCTTCAGGGATTCGACTACCTCACCCTTTATCGCACAAAGAACTGCCGCCTTCAGATGGGTGGCTCCGACCAATGGGGCAACATAACCACCGGCACCGAGCTCATCCGCCGCATGGAAGGTGGCGAGGCATACGCGCTCACCTGTCCGCTTATCACTAAGGCCGACGGCACCAAGTTCGGCAAGACCGAAGGCGGCAACGTGTGGCTCGACCCCGAGAAGACTTCTCCATATAAGTTCTACCAGTTCTGGCTCAACTGTTCCGATATCGACACCGCACGCTACATACGTATCTTCACACTTCTCTCGAAGGAAGAGATTGAAGCCCTCGAAGCCGAACATGCGCAGGCCCCCGAACGTCGTGTGCTGCAGAAGGCTCTCGCTAAGGATATCACCTGCCGCGTCCACAGCGTCAAGGATTACGAGACCGCCGTCGCTGCCTCCGAACTCCTCTTCGGCAAAGGCACCACCGAGCAGCTCAACACCCTCGACCGAGCCACTCTGCTCTCCGTGTTCGACGGCGTTCCGCAGTTCACCGTCAGCCGCAGCCTTCTCGAGCAGGGCGTCAGCGCCATCGACATCTGCGCTGCCGAAACCGCTATGTTCGCCTCCAAAGGCGAGATACGCCGTGAGCTCAAGCAGAACTCCATTTCGCTCAACAAACAGAAGATAGGCGAGGACTATAAGGTCACCTCCGTCGACATCCTTCAGTCGGGCCTTCTCCTCTTCCAGAAAGGCAAGAAGAACTATTATATAATTAAAGTGGAAGACTGATCACTCACACAATAACACAATCACGCAATAACACAATAATATCATGGATCTTACAGGCAGACGTAAAAGCAGCAATGTGGAAGACCGTCGCGGAAAGGGCGGCAAGATAGCAGTCGGCGGCGGCATCGGCGGCGCCATAGTGATTGCTCTCATAGCACTCCTTATGGGCAAAGACCCCAGTTCGGCTCTCCAGCAGCTCGGCAACCAGCAGGCAGAGGACACCGAGTTCGTCGCAACCGAGCAGGAGAAAGAATTGGAGGTGTTTGCAAGCCAGATACTCGCCAGCACCGAAGATGTGTGGACAGAACTGTTCAAGAAGATGGGACGCACCTACGAGCCTCCCAAGCTTGTCCTGTTCAAGGGCAGCGTCCAGAGTGGCTGTGGCGGCGCATCCGCCTCGTCGGGTCCTTTCTACTGCTCGGCCGACCGTAGCGTCTATATCGACCTCGATTTCTTTGCCGACATGAAGAAGACCATCGGCGCCGACGGAGACTTCGCCTACGCCTACGTCATTGCCCACGAGGTGGGCCATCATGTCCAGAACCTGCTCGGCACACTTAACGAGGCTCACCGCAATATGGCCTCTGTGTCCAAAGAAGAGAGCAATAAGATCAGCGTCCGTCTGGAACTGCAGGCCGACTTCTACGCTGGCGTATGGGCTCATCATGAGAACAAGATGTTCGGCTCGCTCGATGACGGCGACATCGATGAGGCCATCAACGCGGCAGGCAAGATCGGCGACGACTACCTCCAGAAGAAAGCGCGTGGCTATACCACACCCGAAACCTTCAATCACGGCACCTCCGCCCAGCGTAGCCGTTGGCTCAAGAAAGGTTTCACCACAGGGAACATAAAAGCGGGCGACACCTTTTCTCCTGCATATAACTCGCTTTAATAAGACAGACGCAAATTTTTGTCTATTTAGATTTCAAGGTTTTTACTGTTGCGTACGGGGCTGTGTCTATCAGTGTTATCTCGTACTTGCGTTTCCCATCTTTGCTTTGTGTATAGCGTTTGTCACCCTTAGAGTAGGGGTATAGAGGTCGAGTGCTGTATATGGCCTGTCCATTGGCTTTTAGCCATGTTCCGACCTCTTTCAGTCTTGATACCGCTTCGTCAGGGATACGGCCTTCGGCGTCCGGTCCAATGTTCAAAAGATAGTTGCCACCTTTTGCTACAATGTCCACCAGCATGTGTATTAGTTGTTTGGTGCTTTTATAGTTGTCGTTTTCCACATAGGACCAGCTGTTGCCCATGCTCATGCATGTCTCCCATGGGTAGGGTAGGAGTGTGTCTGGAATCTGCTGCTCAGGTGTTTTGTAGTTTTCGTAGCGGCCACCGACACTGCGATCTACAATGATAAGGTCTGGATTGTTTTCGCGTGCCATATTTGCAATATGTGGCATATCTATATCTTGTATGCGACCGTAGCAGCCTAGCCAACCACGAGACTCATCGGTCAGGCTCCATTCAGGTCGAATCCAGCCGCCATCGAGCCATAGTATGTCGATGTCGCCATAGTTATGTGTCAGCTCGTAGATTTGGTTGTAAGTAAACTCTTTGAACTTCTTCCAGCGGTCGGGATGGGATGTGATGTCGTAATTCACGTTACGGTCAGGGGTTGTCCACTCATGAGCCCAATAATCGTCGCTATGCCAATCTGGTTTTGAAAAATAAAGCCCGGTCCATAGTCCTTCGCTTTTGAACGCATCGACCAATTCGCCAGTAAAGTCGCGTTGAGCCGGACATTCCGGACCCAAAGTTGTATAGTCGGTCTCGCGACTGTTGAACATGCAGAAACCATCGTGGTGTTTGGTAGTAAACACCATGTATTTCATGCCTGCCTCCTTTGCCAGCCGTGCCCACTGCGACGCGTCAAAACATTTTGGATTGAATCGCCGGTTGAGTGCTTGATAGGCTGCCTTATATGTTACGTAATCCTCGCCCTTGCGGTCTATCCATGGTTCATTGCAGATACTCCACGATTCAACTACACCCCAGCAAGAATACATACCCCAGTGAGCCATAAAGCCAAACTTAAGATCTTGCCATTCTGCAAGTCGTGCAACAATTATGGAGTCTTTTTCTGGTTGTCGCTCGGACTGCGCTGAAACTGAGAATACCACCGATAAAATAATGGTGAAAAAAATAATATGGTGTTTCATATCGGAAGTTTATTGTAATATTGTGGTTGCAAAGATAATCAAAAAAAGCCACACATACCGCAGTATGTATGGCTTTTCTTGTGAAAAATCAGAGCCTACCACATAAGTGTCACACTACCGAATTTTTGGTGGACAATGGTTTGACCAATCACACGGTATCTGACCTTGTAGGTATAAGAAGCTTGCTTGCACTTGGTGCCTTTGCCTTGATGAGTACCGTCCCATTTATTGTCCTTGCTGGTTGAGTGGAACACCAGGAGACCTTCTCGGCTGTAAACCCACGTCTCGCAGTCGGTAATCTTATCGCCATCAGGACCAAAGAGGTTGTTGGTTGTTTCGCCAGGCGTAAAGATATTCGGTACGTATATGGGTTCATCTACTATTGGTATTACTGCCTCAGCCGTATCGCTGCAGTACTCGCTGAATACGACAAGTCTGAGTGATATTTCTGTCTCATTGGCATCGGGCGAAATAGTACCATATATGGTTTGACTCTGTTCGCTGTAGTATGAGTCGTTCACATACCACTCGCGGCCAAAACCAGCATTTTCGCTGATATCTTCAGCATGCCATCCAGTAAAGTCTGGGCTTACGTGCTGATTTCCAATATCAATGCTGGCGCTTGGTATCAGGAGTTCGTTGACAGTGATGCTCTCCGTCTGTGTACAGAAGCGCGTGTCAGAGCGGTCAGCCGTGAAGGTATAGGTTGCCGTCTCAGGCGGTGCGACACGGATGGTGTCGTTGTTGCGTTGGGCGTCAATCTGTCCATCGTCGATAGAACAGCTCCACTGATAGGTGTCAGTATTTGTCGTTGCTACGATGGTGTATTGCGACATCTCGCAATCGGGTATCACATCAATGGTTATTGACACCATTGGTTTTACCGTTAGTGTGATGCTGTAGACGCTGTCGCATCCATACATCGACGGATACGTCTGCGAATAGGTGCCTTCTGCGGTAAGCGAGAGACCGTGGTACTCATACACACCGCCCTCACACATAGAGTCGGTTTCGCTTATCAAGTAAGCTTGACCCACTGAGAGATGCAGCGTCACCGTACTGTCGCATCCGTCCTGATTGATGAACATATGCGTTGGTTCTGTACTTGTATCGTATGTGGTTCCGTACCAAGTGAACGGCTCGCACACGATGACCGACGTATCGCCAGTGTTGCTGTAGTTGACTGTCAGGTTGAGATACATCACGCTGTCGCATCCGTTGGCCGTCTGAGTGGCGAAGCGATAACGACCGCTGGTGGTGTACGTCTGAGCGTTTGCCGCCCACATGTATGTGTCGCACGAAGTATCCGACTCAATCACCATCAAGGTGTCGTTGACCGTTATAGAACCACGCAGCGTGTCGGTGACGCAGCCATTGACATGAGTTGCCACAATCATATACTGACCGTGTTCATGCGGATGACCGCTTATGACACCGCTTGCAGCGTCGTAGGTTATGCCGCTCGGCAAACCTGTCACCTCCACCGTAGCGTTGGCATAGGTCACAGTCACAGGTGCCATCGCACCACCGGCACATACATACTGGTTAAGCGTGTCGGCCGAGAGCACAAGCGACGGGTAAATCATCACCATCACCTCCTGCTCGAGGAAGCATCCGTTGCGGTCGCTGGCACGCACGGTGTAAGCCATGTCGGTGCTGGGCGAAGCCATAACGTTGTTTCCGACGGTGGTGTTGAGCCCTGTTGCAGGTGTCCACTCGTAGGTTACTCCGCCATTCGAGCTGCCGCCCACAGCGCTCAGCGACGCCGAGTCGCCAAGACAGATATAGGCAGTGTCGGTAGCGGTAAGCTGGAAGTCGTTGGCAGGAATCTTCACATACACCGTAGTCGTCTGCTCCAACGAACATTCGTTGGCAACCGTCACAGTTACAGGTATGATCTGCTCGGTAGTCGTCTGGTCGAACAGTGAGTCGGCTGCAGGCATCTGCGACACATAGGTAATCGCTCCGCCACAGACATCGCTGCTGTGCTCAAGAACCAGTTCGTTCAGATTAGGTATCTTATACTGGCAACCAGCTAGAGCGATAACTGCATCCTGAGTGTCAATCTCAGAAATGGTCGGAAGCACCTGGTTGCTACCCGTCACCTTGATGGTGTCTAGCGTGGTGTTGCCGCACGCATCCGCTATCACGTACATCCTTCTCACTGTCCAGTCGCAGCCACTTATCGTCGTGTCTTGGCTGTGC